>Ga0364887_10176_pt1 | contig 44562 bp, 42 predicted proteins | sample ExccelJu500001D4_4_FD_206924 | JGI IMG/M metagenome (GOLD analysis project Ga0364887, IMG submission 206924) | Enriched cells from Trout Bog Lake Hypolimnion, Wisconsin, USA - BchlTB.July23.5000.01.D4 | ecosystem: Environmental > Aquatic > Freshwater > Lake > Hypolimnion/Profundal zone | place...
GGTGTATTCAATGATTCTCTGTTGGCTAATGTTGAGGTAATTGGTATTAGTCCAGGTTTATCGCCTATCCAAGAGCCTACCCAATCTTTCTTGGCCCAAGCGCAAAAAGAAGTCATTGATATTTGGAGTGAGATTGAATTTTTTGCGAGAGCAATTGCAGCCATGGGCCGGACTGCTAAGGCCCATGACAGCAAATATGAACCAGCTATTTTGGCTGTTACCGGTACGAATGGTAAGACTACAACTACCGCTTTAACAGGGCGCCTATGTGAGCGTGCTGGCAAGAAGGTTGCAGTTGCTGGCAATATTAGTCCGGCCGCATTAGATAGATTGATGTCCGCCTTGGATGGTGCGGATCAAATAGAAGATATGCCAGATGTATGGGTGCTTGAGCTTTCTAGTTTTCAGCTGCTTCATACCCATTCGCTCAATGCGACTGCAGCCACTATTTTGAATCTCACTCAGGATCATTTGGATTGGCACGGGGATATGCAGGCATATGCCAACGCTAAAGCAAATATATTTGGTCCGAACACCATTTGCATTCTGAATCGCAATGACCCATTAGTAATGGGTTTAATCTCAGAGACTCAAAAGACCGATAGATCCATCGTGACTTTTGGATCTAGTCGTCCTGATGAGCAGGGCGCTTTTGGTATTGAACATGATCTGCGTGCTGGCGGAATTGATTGGCTGGTATGGGCTGAAGTGGATGAGGAATTAGAGCCTCAACCCAAAAGACGCCGCAAGAGTGCCATTGTTGAAGATGAACCTTTGCGTTTAAAAAGATTAATTCCTGCGGATGCATTACGTATTCGAGGTCGACACAATGCTTTGAATGCTTTAGCAGCGCTTGCATTAGCAAGAGCAGCTGGGCTACCGATGAATATGCTCTTGCATGGTTTACGTGACTACCAAGGTGAACCACATCGTGTTCAGAGTATTGCCATCATCGAAGGCGTGGAATATGTTGATGACAGTAAGGGAACTAATGTGGGTGCCACTGTTGCAGCGCTAAATGGCTTAGGCAATAGTGAAGCAGGTAAGCGTATTTGGTTAATTGCTGGTGGCGATGGTAAAGGTCAGGATTTCAGTCCACTGCGTGATCCGGCAATGCGTTTTGTAAAAGGCACTTTTCTCATTGGTAAAGATGGCGCTGCCATTGGTGACGCTCTGGGTGAGGCGATACCTTGCGTAATGAGTGGTACGTTGCCAGAGGCTGTCAAAGCAGCAGCCTTGCAGGCCCAGTCTGGAGATATTGTGCTGCTATCACCTGCATGCGCAAGCTTAGATCAGTTTCGTGATTATGTTGAACGTGCTGAAGTATTCGCATCTGAAGTGCAGGAATTGGCAATGCGATTTGATGGGGTACATGCATGAGTCTAAAAGACAAGCTATTCCCTGAAAACCGTTTGGGTCTCGGACGCTTCTGGAATTTCTCTAGAGGCGGTATCGATAATTTCCGCAGCGGTTTACGTGATGCTGTGTCTGGAGTGGAGCAAACACGTTCACGCATGATGGAGTACGACCAGTTATTGGTATGGGCGGTCTTGTCTCTGACACTCATTGGCTTGGTCATGGTGTATTCCGCCTCTATTACTTTAGCTGATGGCCCCAAGTACGCAAACTACAGTAGTAATTTCTTCCTGATTCGACATGTTGTTTCTTTGGTGATTGCTATTGGCGTGGGTATTTGGACATTTAAGATTCCATCAAAGGTATGGGATCGCTATTCCCCGATTATTTTTGGTTTTACCGTGTTGCTCTTGATTGCCGTTTTAGTTCCCGGTTTGGGCAAAGGTGTCAATGGTGCAAAGCGTTGGATCCCTTTGGGTATTATGAATTTTCAGCCATCTGAGCTGATGAAATTTGCTGCCGTTATCTTTGCTGCTACTTACACAGTTCAGCGCCAAGAGTACTTGCATTCCTTTGTTAAGGGCATGTTACCAATGGGTATTGCGGTGGCATTGGTGGGTGGTCTATTAATGGCAGAGCCCGATATGGGTGCCTTTGTGGTGGTTGCTTTAATTGCCTTTGGCATCTTGTTCTTGGGTGGCATTAATGCCAAATTATTTGGTGGTTTATTAGTCGTTGGCCTCATGAGTGGCGCAACGATGATTGCCTTGTCACCTTTCCGTAGGGGTCGGATGTTAGCCTTTATGGATCCCTGGGAAGTAAATAATGCAGCCAATAAGGGATACCAACTAACCCATTCCTTGATGGCCTTTGGCCGAGGTGAATGGTTTGGCACTGGCTTGGGTGGAAGTGTGGAGAAACTCCATTACCTTCCTGAGGCTCATACTGATTTCATCATGGCCGTGATAGGTGAAGAGCTGGGATTTGTTGGTGTAGTTGTCATCATTTTCTTGTTCTACTGGATTGTGCGTCGCGCCTTCTTAATTGGCCGCACCGCCTTACAGTTAGATCGCAGTTTTGCTGGTTTAGCTGCGAAGGGTGTTGCGATTTGGATTGGTTGGCAAGCTTTTATCAACATGGGCGTGAACCTGGGCCTTTTACCAACCAAGGGATTAACTTTGCCTTTGGTGAGTTATGGCGGCTCTGGCATTGTGATGAATGCAGTAGCTATTGCAATGTTGCTACGTATTGATTATGAGAACCGTATATTGATGCGTGGAGGGAAGTTATGACTCAACCCTCTATATTGGTAATGGCTGGTGGAACTGGCGGACATATTTTTCCCGGCTTAGCAGTTGCAAGCTATTTGCGCACATGTGGCTGGAAAGTGTCTTGGCTTGGTAATCCAAGCGGTATGGAATATCGCCTGGTGAGTGCGCACCATATTCCATTTGAAGCGGTAGACTTCGGAGGTTTGCGTGGCAAGGGCTTAAAAACGAAGTTGATGTTGCCCATCAATTTATTCCGTGCGGCTGTGCAAAGTTGGAAAATTATGCGTCGCTTAAAGCCAAATGTAGTTTTGGGCATGGGTGGTTACATTACCTTCCCGGGAGGCTTAGTTTCTAGAATATTGAATCATCCTCTAGTGCTGCATGAGGCCAATTCTGTGGCTGGTAGTGCCAATCGTGTTTTGGCAAAAATAGCAACTCGCACATTGACTGGCTTCCCTAATACGATGGAAAACGCTGAGTGGGTTGGTAATCCAATACGAGAAGTATTTGATGTATTAGCTACACCTACAGTGCGCTATGAGCAACGCCAAGGAAGGTTGGCACTCTTGGTGGTAGGTGGCAGCTTAGGTGCAGCCGCATTAAATGAGACGATTCCAGCCGCCTTAGCTTTAATACCTGTCGAGTCACGTCCCGTCGTTATTCATCAGGCTGGAGAAAAACATTTGGCAGAGCTTCAGGAGCGCTACACAAGCTTGGGTGTTCAGGCTGATGTACGTGCGTTTATAGATGACATGTCAGCAGCATATGGCCAAGCAGATTTAGTTATTTGCCGCTCTGGGGCGATGACTGTTTCAGAGTTAGCTGCTTGTGGCGTTGCTTCTTGTTTGATTCCATTTCCATTTGCAATTGATGACCATCAAACTGCTAATGCACGATTTTTATCAGATGCAAAAGCAGCCATTTTATTGCCCCAAAACAATCTCAATCCAACAGATCTGGCTTTAATGATTCAACATTTTGATCGCGCTGCTCTCAAGCAGATGGCTCAATATGCTCATGCATTAGCAAAGCCTCATGCCACAAAGCGAGTGGCAGAAGTATGTGCACAATGCGCCGGAGTCAGTCTATGAAGCACATAGTTCAGCAAATTCATTTTGTAGGAATTGGTGGTGCCGGCATGAGCGGTATTGCCGAAGTCTTGCTAAATTTAGGGTATCAAGTTTCCGGCTCCGACTTATCTGAGGGTATCTCCACCAAACGTTTGCGTGAGCTTGGTGCCGTAATTTATATTGGCCATGACGCTAAAAATATTGGCACTGCAGAGGCTGTTGTGATTTCTACTGCTGTCGCCGGAAACAACCCTGAGGTTCTGGCGGCTCGCGCAGCCAAAGTGCCGGTCATTCAGCGCGCTGTCATGCTGGGCGAGTTGATGCGCTTAAAGCAAGGGATTGCAATTGCAGGGACTCACGGCAAGACAACCACCACTAGTTTGGTTGCATCTGTATTGGCAGAAGGCGGCCTAGATCCTACTTTTGTGATTGGTGGAAAACTCAATTCTGCCGGAGCAAATGCACGTTTAGGTCAGGGCGATTTCATTGTGGTTGAAGCCGACGAGTCAGATGCTTCATTCTTGCAGTTATTTCCTGCGATGGAGGTGGTGACGAATATCGATGCCGATCATATGGATACCTATCAGCATGATATGGCTCGGTTAAAGCAAGCCTTCGTCCAATTTATTCAGCGGATGCCCTTTTATGGCATTGCCGTTTTGTGTATTGATGATGCTAATGTCAAAGATATTATTCCATTTGTATCGCAGTCCATTCTGAGCTACGGGCTATCTGAAAGCGCTGATATTCGTGCTTCGAATGTGAGAGCAGACGGCACTACGATGCATTTCACGGTTGATCGTCGCACTATTCGTAGACATGGCAATCAGCCAGGCCGCTTAGAAATTCAACTCAATCTGCCTGGCCTACATAATGTGCGAAATGCACTAGCTGCAATTGCTATTGCTACTGAATTAGGTGTAGGTGATGAGGCCATTATCAAGGCCTTATCCCAGTTCGATGGTGTAGGGCGTCGCTTCCAACGCTATGGTGACATTCCTCTGGCATCTGGTGGTAGTTACACCTTGATCGATGACTATGGCCATCATCCTGTAGAAATGGCTGCCACTTTAGCGGCTGCCCGGGGAGCATATCCTGAACGCAGATTGGTTTTGGCCTTCCAGCCACATCGATATACACGCACGCGTGATTGCTTCGGTGAGTTCGTTCAAGTCTTGCGCAATTTTGATGCTTTGGTTTTGACAGAGGTTTATCCAGCAGGCGAAGCACAGATTCCTGGGGCGGATGGCAAGAGCTTGATGAAGGCCGCTCTCGCAACTGATAAGAATGCAAAGTCATTATTGGATTCCCAAGCAGTTGCATTTGCTCCTTCTGTTGCTGAGATGCCAGAAAAGTTACGTGCAATTTTGCAAAATGGTGATGTTGTGATCACGATGGGGGCGGGTTCTATTTCTGCTTTGCCTCATACATTGTCGGAGGCTAAGAATGCCTAATTTGCATAGTTCGATGAAATCTTGGGGTGAGCGCGTCAAAGAGGATTTAGCCAAGCTAGATATTCAAGCCTTAGGTAGGGTAGGTGTTTTGTTGGGCGGTCGCTCTGGCGAGAGAGAAATTTCTTTAATGTCTGGCAACGGTGTTTTAGAGGCACTACTTTCAAAGGGCGTCAATGCTCATGCCTTCGATACGGGTCTTCGTTGCCCCACTGAGTTAAGCCAAGAAAAATTTGATCGTGTCTTTATTTCTTTGCATGGCCGTTATGGTGAGGATGGGACGATTCAGGGTTTGTTGGAGCTCCTTAATCTTCCCTATACCGGCAGTGGCGTGCTCGCATCTGCTTTAGCAATTGACAAAATTGTTACAAAGCAAATTTGGCTCAGCAATCATTTATCTACCCCTCAGTACGAAGAGCTTACTGCCAAGAGTGACTGGAATGCGGTTGCTCAGCACTTGGGTTTGCCTTTAATCGTGAAGCCTGCAAATGAGGGATCCTCATTGGGCTTAACCAAGGTTAGAACTGTAGAGGAATTACCAGCCGCATATCAATTGGCTGCTGGCTTAGATAAGAAGGTCATTGCCGAGACTTGCATTATTGGTGACGAGTTAACTTGTCCTATTGTGGGTGAAGGTGAGAATGCAGAAGCCTTGCCAGTCATCAAAATTGTTCCTCCAGAGGCAAATTACGACTTTCATCACAAGTATTTCTCAGATGAAACGAAATATTTATGCCCTACCGGCTTAGCTCCAGAAGTCAATTTGGCCGTTCAAGAGCTGGTTGTAGCAGCTTATCGCGCTCTGGGTTGTAGAACCTGGGGTCGGGCAGATGTGATGTTGGATCAAAAAACTGGTAAGCCTTATTTATTGGAAATGAATACTTCACCCGGAATGACATCACATTCATTGGTCCCAATGGCTGCAAAAGCATCGGGCGTGGAATATGCCGATCTCGTACTTTGGATATTGGGCACTACTTTGAAAAATAAGGTAGGTGCTAAGTAAATGAGTAGCTTCCTGAACCGCTCCGGAGAGGTATTTGCCTCACTGATGTCGCCACTTTGGAATCATCCTGAGCGGATGCAAAAGCTCAGCCGTTTTTTATTGCGCTGTTTTGCAGTGATGCTTTGTATTGGTATTTTGGTTTGGCTGAGTCAGCGCCCCGTATTTGCTTTGCGTCAAGTTCAAATTGAGCCAGTAGCGGGACAAACTTTGCAACATATCAATCGCTCGGCGGTGAAACAAGAAGTTCTCGAGACAGTACAAGGCAATTTTTTTAGTGTGAAATTAGAGGATGTAAAGCGTGGTTTTGAGTCTCTTCCTTGGGTGAGACACGCCAATGTAAGAAGAGTATGGCCAAACGGACTGATTGTCAGCATTGAAGAGCAAAAACCATTTGGCACCTGGGGTGGTGTAAATGGGGACACGCTAATGAATACCCACGGAGAGCTCTTTCCCGGGCATAGAAGCGAAGTGGCCAATGAGCTCACGCTAATTGATTTTTCTGGGCCTGATGATGCCAGTCAAGAAGTAATGCGTTTATATGAAAAAGCAAATGCTTGGTTTAAGCCATGGGGCGCTGAGGTAACTAGTTTGGCCTTGTCAGATCGCTATGCCTGGCACATTAAGTTATCCAATGGCATGAAGGTGGAATTTGGTAGGGATGAAGAGAGTTCTGATAAGTCGCTTACCGAAGAGCGGGTTGCACGTCTTTTCAAGTATTGGCCGCAGGTACAGGATAAATGGGCTAATCGGGTAGATGCAGTGGACTTGCGTTATGCAAATGGATTTGCAGTGCATTTAGTGGCTGCTAATTTAAAAAAGAACGATGTCGATAGTAAAAAAGTGAGCACAAGTAAATGAGTAAAGACAATCGCGATTTATTGGTTGGTTTAGATATCGGCACCTCAAAGGTGGTCGCCTTGGTTGCTGAATTGGGTCCCGATGGCCAATTCAATGTGGTCGGTGTTGGACAAACTGCCTCTAAGGGATTAAAGAAGGGGGTTGTCGTCAATATTGAAGCAACCGTGCAATCTATTCAGAAGGCATTAGAAGAAGCCGAGGTAATGGCTGATCGTCAAATTGTCCAAGTATTTACGGGAATTGCTGGAAACCATATTGTTAGCTTCAATTCCAGTGGCATGGTGGCTATTCGGGATAAAGAAGTAGGCCCTGGGGATGTTGAGCGTGTATTAGAGACTGCTAAAGCAATCAACATTCCTACTGATCAACAAATTCTGCATATTCTCGTTCAAGAATTCATTATTGATGGTCAGGAAGATGTCCGAGAACCGATTGGTATGAGTGGACTGCGTTTAGAAGTCAAGGTTCATATCGTCACTGGTGCAGTCAGTGCCGCCCAAAATATTGTGAAATGCGTGCGTCGATGCGGCCTTGAAGTAAATGACTTGATTTTGCAGCCTTTAGCTTCGAGTTTGGCAGTTCTCACCGAAGATGAAAAAGAGCTCGGTGTTGTGTTGGTAGATATTGGGGGCGGTACAACTGATATTGCTATTTATTGTCAGGGTTCTATTCGTCATACAGCAGTCATTCCAATTGCTGGAGATCAAATCACCAATGACATTGCTATGGCTTTGCGCACTCCAACGATTGATGCGGAAGATTTGAAAATTCAGCATGGTATTGCTCGCCAGGATATGGCTGATCCAACCGCCATGATTGATGTTCCTGGAGTCGGAGACCGTGAGCCACGACCTATGTCCAAGCAAGCCTTAGCGGCTGTGATTGAGCCGCGCGTTGAAGAGTTATTTACCTTGGTCCGCGGTGTGGTGCGAGATGCAGGCTATGAAGATATGGTTTCTTCTGGAGTGGTCTTAACTGGCGGAACTACTTTAATGCCTGGCATGGTTGAGTTGGCTGAGCAAGTCTTCTTGCGCCCGGCGCGTATTGGTACACCAGAGTATCGCGGGCATTTGCATGAAGTATTACGCAGCCCAAGATTTGCTACCAGCATTGGTTTATTAATGGAAGGTCAGGCGCAACTATTGCGTGGCCGTCGTGTTTCTCAGTCAGGCGCATTGCAGGAAGTGATCTCGCGCATGAAGGAATGGTTTGCAGGAAATTTTTAAGTTTTTCGTCGTCGTCAATGTAGTAAATTTATTACCTAGGAGGGTATATGGAATTTGAAATGTTAGATCAAGAAACAGCTGGTAAAACCATTATCAAAGTGGTTGGAGTCGGAGGCGCTGGCGGCAATGCAGTCCAGCACATGATTCGTCGCGGTGTAAACGGCGTAGAGTTCATTTGCATGAACACCGATGCTGGCGCCTTAGTGCGTTCAGAGGCATCTGTGAATTTGCAACTGGGTTCTAGCGGACTGGGAGCTGGTGCTAAACCAGAAATCGGTGCGGCCTCCGCTGAAGAAGCGCGTGCTCGCATTGCAGATGCTCTGCAAGGTGCACACATGGTATTTATCACCGCTGGTATGGGTGGCGGTACGGGTACTGGTGCAGCCCCAATCGTTGCCCAAGTTGCAAAAGAGATGGGTATTTTGACGGTTGGTGTAATTAGTAAGCCATTTGACTTCGAAGGTGTTAAGCGTTTGAAAGTGGCAGAAAGAGGTGCTGCTGAATTAGAGAGCTATGTTGACTCGCTCATCGTTGTCCTCAATGAGAAACTCTTTGAAGTGATGGGTGAAGATGCTGAGTTTGATAAAGCATTTGCATGTGCTGATGATGTATTGCATAACGCTGTTTCAGGCATTGCAGAAATCATCAATGTTCAAGGTTTGATTAACGTCGACTTCGAAGACGTAAAAACTGTGATGGGCGAGCAAGGTAAAGCCATGATGGGTACTGCTACTGTTTCTGGCATGGATCGTGCGCGCTTGGCTGCAGAGGCTGCCGTTGCATCGCCATTGTTAGAAGGCGTGGACTTATCTGGTGCTCGCGGTGTGTTGGTTAACATTACTGCAAGTCGTTCCTTGAAGTTATCTGAAACACGTGAAGTAATGGCTGCGATCCGCGGCTATGCTGCTGATGATGCTACAGTTATTTTTGGTACTGTGTATGACGATAGCTTGGGTGATGCATTGCGCGTGACTGTAGTGGCAACTGGTTTAAACAATCCACAATCTAGGCAAAGCAATCAACCCGAAGTAGTTTGGAGACAAGCGACTGGTACACATGATGCCATGCCAACCATGGCTGATTTGAACAGTTTTGCGCCTACCAGTGCAGCTGCTGCAATCGGTAGAGGTGTAAATGACTCAGCATTAGGTACTAGCGCTGGTTTAGCAATGACCGGATTTGGCGCTGCTCCAGCCGCTGCTCAACCAGCTTCTACTGGTGTTGATTACAGTCAATATGATTTGCCACGCGTATTCCGTAGTTCACGTGATGCTGCAGCTGCTCCAACTTTAGGCGCTGATAGCTCACCTCAGGCAAAAACCATGTTGGATAAAGGGGCTGATTATTACGAGATTCCTGCTTTTTTACGTAAACAAGCAGATTAAGTAACAGCTCAATACAATAGATAGTTGCGAAATGCCAGCGCGGCGCCCCTCCGGACGACGAATCCCGCGCTTGCGTTGGCATACTTACGAATAACAACTATTTACTGGGAGATCCCATGATTGCAATCGGACAGAAGTTACCAAATGCCACCCTCTATGAATTTTTGAATGAGCCAACTGAAGGCTGTTCTTTGGGCCCCAATGCATTTGAAGTTGAAAAGCTAGTAGCCGGTAAAAAAATTGTGATTTTTGCATTACCTGGTGCATTTACGCCAACTTGTTCTGCTCAGCATGTGCCTGGCTATCTTGAGCACTATGACGCAATCAAAGCGAAAGGCGTTGATGAGATTTGGTGTATTTCTGTAAATGATCCATTTGTAATGGGTGCTTGGGGCCGTGATTTACACGTCGGCAATAAGATCCGTATGTTTGGTGATGGTAGTGCTGAGTTCACCAAAAAAATTGGTATGGAATTTGATTTAATTTCTCGCGGTTTAGGTGTGCGTTCACAGCGCTATGCCATGATTGTTGAAGATGGTGTTGTTAAAACACTAGATCTCGAAGCTCCGGGTAAGTTTGAAGTGAGTGATGCTGCTTCTGTATTGAAAAAGCTTTAATCAATCTCAAGCACTTTAAGATAAATGATGATGAAGCAACGCACAATCGCCACACCAGTGAAGACCGTGGGGATTGGCTTGCATTCGGGGCGCAAGGTAACCATTGCAATTAAGCCTGCGCCCATTAATGCAGGTGTCTGTTTTGTGCGTGTTGATTTGCCAAATCAGCCGGTTGTTCCGGCAACTGCTTTAGCAGTGTGTGACACCCGTTTGGCATCCGTGATTCAAAGAGATGGGGTACGTATTTCTACGGTAGAGCATTTGCTTTCAGCCTGTGCTGGCTTGGGCCTTGATAATTTATTAATTGAGCTGGATGGTGAAGAAGTGCCCATCATGGATGGAAGTGCTGCCTCATTTCTATTCTTAATTGAGTCTGCTGGTATTGTCGAGCAAGATGCTCCCCGTCAATTTGTAGTGATTAAAAAAGCAGTAGAGGTGTGTGAAGGCGATAAACTTGCTCGTCTTGAGCCTTTCTTTGGATTTAAGCTCGATTTCACAATTGATTTCAAACACCCTGCAGTAGATAAGACTGGGCAGAGATTCATTGTCGATTTTGCAGAACATGCCTATCGAGTTGAAATTGGGCGTGCACGCACTTTTGGTTTTGCTCATGAAGTTGAAGCGCTCCGTGAGATGGGTTTAGCGCGTGGCGGAAGCTTAGATAACGCCATCGTTCTAGATGAACATCGCATCTTGAATAACGAAGAGCTGCGTTATGACGATGAGTTTGTAAGACATAAAATTCTCGATGCCATTGGCGATTTATATTTAATTGGGCACCCCATTGTGGGCGCATATACCGCCATCAAGTCGGGTCATGCCCTCAATAACGCTCTGTTACGCAAGCTTTTGGAAGATCCGAGCGCATACGAAATTAGCTCGTTTCCCGAAAATAAGGCGCCTGCCGCCTATGCCCAAGAGAGTCAACCCCTCTTTTTCTAATTATTTAGGCTTGCTCTGCAGTAAACGCTCAACTGCTTTGCGCAGCTCAGAATCTGGCTCAAGTTGATTTTTCAGGTTTTCCCAAGATTTGCGCGCAATTTCATTAAAACCTTGTGGTTTTCTAGCTTGCTTTAGGCCTGAACCAGGTTTTACTTCCCAGGTTGCTGATGGGGGTTTTAGGCGCACCTTTATCGCCCGGCAGTTCACTCCATTTTTAGCTAACTCATTGATTAAGCTAGGTAAAATCTGCTGTAAACGATTGGCGATGCTAGCATTCGAAACCAGCAAGAAAAGCTCATTTTCCCCGCTTGAGCGCCATCCAGCCTCAATTTTGGGGTTGAAATGCTCCAAATTAAATGTACTTAAGGCCCGACTCAAAGCAAACTTGAGCTTAGCCAAATCCTCTGTTTTGGCCAAAATGCCCCCAAGACCCTCGGATTCCCGTAGGTAATCAAGCCATTCATGGGCTGCTTTGGTCTGCTTGGTCTTAGGGTGAAAGTTCATATAAAAAGAGGTTGCGAGTGATAAACTCAAGGACTTAATTTTCTTCAATATCCCATGGTAATCGGTCTTCTTAAAACCCTGGTCGGCAGTCGTAACGACCGCCTCTTAAAACAGTATCGCAAAGTTGTTGCTAAGGTTGGCTCTTTTGAGTCAAGCCTGCAATCACTGGATGATGCAGCACTTCAGGCAAAAACGGCTGAATTTAAGTCTCGCTTAAATTCTGGAGAAACGCTCGACGATATTGCCGCAGAAGCATTTGCAGTTGTACGCGAAGCTAGTGTGCGCGTTATGAAAATGCGCCACTTCGATGCGCAGATTCTTGGTGCCCTTGCTTTGCATCAAGGCAAGATTGCTGAAATGGGCACTGGTGAAGGTAAAACACTCACCGCTACATTAGCTGTCTATTTAAATGCTTTAACCGGCAAAGGCGTGCACGTAGTTACTGTGAATGATTACTTGGCGCAACGCGATGCTGAGTGGATGTCGACTTTATATAACTTCTTGGGTATGAAGGTTGGTGTCAATCTTTCCCAGATGGAGCACACTGCCAAGCAAGAGGCTTATGCGGCCGATATTACTTACGGCACCAATAATGAATTTGGATTTGATTACTTACGCGACAACATGGTCCAGGATGCGGGTCAACGTGTTCAGCGCGGCCTAGCCTACGCAATTGTCGATGAAGTCGATTCAATTTTGATTGATGAGGCTCGGACTCCTTTAATTATTTCTGGACAGGCTGACGACCACACCGATTTGTACGTAAAGATGAATGCTTTACCTGCTTATCTAGAGCGTCAAATTGGTGAGGAAAAAGCCGATGGTACTGGCGTTGAAAAGCCGGGTGACTATTGGGTGGATGAAAAATCCCAACAGGTTTATTTGACTGAACAAGGTCACGATAAAGCTGAAAAAGTGCTTGTCGAGTTAGGTGCATTAGCTGAGGGCGACTCATTGTATTCCCCTCAAAATATTAGCTTGATGCATCACCTATATGCAGCGCTACGCGCACACACTTTATATCACCGTGATCAGCAGTATGTGGTCCAAAATGGTGAAGTCATTATTGTTGATGAATTTACAGGGCGCTTGATGCAAGGGCGCCGCTGGTCTGATGGCCTGCATCAAGCTGTTGAGGCTAAAGAGGGTGTTTCGATTCAGAACGAGAATCAAACGCTCGCTACCATTACTTTCCAGAATTACTTCAGGATGTATGGCAAGTTAGCTGGTATGACTGGTACGGCTGATACCGAGGCGTATGAGTTTAAGGAAATTTATAACTTAGAAACGGTTGTCATTCCTCCAAACCGTATTAGCCAAAGAAAAGATCGCCAAGACCAGATTTATAAGTCATCACGTGAACGTTACGATGCGGTAATCAAAGATATTGAGGATTGCTACAAGCGGGGTCAACCGGTTTTGGTTGGAACCACCTCAATTGAAAACTCTGAGCTGATTGCCAATCTATTGGATCAACGCAAATTACCTCATCAGGTACTCAATGCTAAGCAGCATCAACGCGAAGCAGAAATTATTGCTCAAGCAGGTCGCCCCAAGATGATCACCATTGCTACCAATATGGCGGGTCGTGGAACAGACATCGTTTTAGGTGGCAACGTTGGTAAGCAATCGTCTTTAAACGAGGCAGATCCCAATTTATCTGACGCTGAAAAAGCATCCAAGATTAAAACCCTGCAAGATGAATGGCAGAGCTTGCATGATCAAGTATTGGCATCTGGCGGATTGCATATTATTGGTACAGAGCGCCATGAAAGTCGCCGTATTGATAACCAGCTGCGCGGCCGTTCCGGTCGTCAAGGCGACCCTGGTTCCTCGCGGTTTTACCTTTCGCTAGATGATTCTCTTTTGCGCATTTTTGCCGGTGATCGCTTACGTGCGGTCATGGAACGCCTAAAAATGCCCGATGGAGAGCCGATTGAGGCGGGCATGGTCACACGCTCGATTGAGTCAGCTCAGCGCAAAGTCGAAGGCCGTAACTTTGATATTCGTAAGCAGTTGTTGGAGTATGACGACGTTGCCAATGATCAGCGTAAAGAGACTTATCGCCTGCGCAATGAAGTGCTTGAGAGCGAAGATATTGGCGATTTGATGGCCAACTTACGTGAAGATGTACTACGGACTCTTTGTGCCTTGTATGTGCCAGCAGATTCGATGGAAGAGCAGTGGGATTTACTTGGCCTTGAAAATCTCTTGGCGAATGAATGGGGTCTGACTGTCGAATTACAAAAGTGGGTAGAAGATGCTCAAAGTGTGGATGATGAGCAAATAGTCGATCGTGTACTAGAAGCTGCTAAAGCGGCATATGACGCCAAGGTGGAGTTATCTGGACGCCCATCATTCGCTGGATTTGAGCGCTCTGTTTTACTCTATAGCTTAGATAGTCATTGGCGTGAACATTTGGCTGCCTTGGATCATTTGCGTCAAGGTATTCATCTACGTGGCTATGCTCAGAAAGATCCAAAGCAGGAGTATCGTCGCGAAGCTTTTGAGTTGTATGGCGAGCTTTTAAATGTCATCAAAAATGATGTAGTGAAAAACATCATGACAGTACAAATTCGGAGTGCAAATGAGTTGGATCAAGCCTCTGAGTCAATGAATGAGGATTTGGCTAAGCTAACGGATGTCCGTTATCAACATGCAGATCCTGAATTAGAAGTCGCTGGATCTACAGGCGATCGTGGTGCTGCCATTTCAGTTGCGCCAGCACCGGTGCGATCTGGTCCGAAGGTTGGACGTAATGACCCATGCACCTGTGGCAGCGGTAAGAAATATAAGAATTGCCATGGCGCCTTAAGTTAGCCTCAAATAATTGGTGCGCCGCATTAAATTAAAAATGGCCTAGATTTTTTCTAGGCCATTTTCTTTGGTGAAATCCCTAGATGCAGGTTCATGCATATTTAATTTAAATCTGTCATTATCTAGAGCAAGATCAATATCAAGGAGTCAATATGACCGTGTCTTTTAATTTAAATGGCAATCCTGTGCAATTTGAAGGAGACCCTCAAACTCCGATTCTGTGGGTCTTGCGCGATCACTTGGATGTAACGAGCCCTAAATACGGCTGCGGTGCCGGTCTTTGTGGCGCCTGTACAGTTCACCTTGAGGGCAATGCAATTCGCTCATGCTCTACACCAGTCTCAGCGGCTGCTGGCAAAAAAGTGGTTACTCTGGAAGGATTGCCCCAGAAGATGGGTCAAGCACTTCAATCCTCTTGGATTGAGTTCGATGTTCCCCAATGCGGATACTGTCAGACTGGGCAGATGATGTCGGCAGCGGATTTGCTGGCAAAAAAGAAGCGGCCTAATCCAGAGGAAATTAAAAATGCAATGAGCGGGAATATTTGTCGCTGTGGTACGTATGCGCGAATTGAAAAAGCGATTGAACGCGCTGCAGATAAATTGGCATAAGGAGACGAATATGAAAAACCATTCTTTAAAGAACACCAGTCGTCGTCAATTTATGCAGCACAGTGCTGCTGTTGGTGGTGCATTTGTATTGGGGATGTATCTCCCATTAGCTAGCGATGCTGCTCTTGGAGCAGGAAGTGCCCCAGCCCTTGCAAATGCATGGGTTCGCATTACTCCAGATAATCAAATTACCTTAATATGTGCGCGCTCCGAGATGGGTCAGGACGTATATACCTCGATGCCCGCACTCATTGCTGAAGAGTTAAATTTACCCTTATCGATGGTGAAGGTAGAGATTGCCGGTGTTGCACCGGTTTATATCAATGCATTATTGGGTGGACAAATTACTGGTGGATCGACTTCGGTGCGTGAGGCTTTTGACAAGCTCCGCACTGCTGGAGCGGCTACGCGTTCTGTTTTGGTGCAAGCGGCTGCTAATCGTTGGAGCGTCTCTGTCGATCAATGTAAGGCGCTCAATGGCAAGGTAACTGGCCCTGCTGGTAAATCGGCAACTTTTGGTGAATTAGCTGCTGATGCAGCCAAGCTGCCGCTCCCTGAGAAACCTGTACTGAAATCACCAACGAATTTCATGGTGATTGGTAAGCAAAGTATGCGTCGTTTAGATACCCCCGCCAAAGTAGCAGGCAAAGCAGTGTTTGGTATCGACGTCAAGATCCCTGGTATGGCAATTGCTTCCCTAGCGCAGTGCCCAGTGATTGGTGGCACCCCACTAACAGTTGATAGTTCTGAGGCAATTAAGGTGTCCGGTGTGATCAAAGTGGTGCAAATTTCTGATGGCGTAGCGGTATTGGCAAAAGATTTCTATGCTGCGCGCAAAGGCCGTGATGCACTCAAAATTACTTGGAATGAGGGCCCTGGAGCAACCATTTCTAATGCAGGCATGCGTAAACAACTTGAGGCTGGTTTATCAAAGCCGGGTGCAGTTATTAAAGCGGTAGGTGATGCTAGTGCGAATATGGGCAAAGGCAACATTCTGAGTGCTCAATATTTCATGCCATACCTGGCACACTCCACTATGGAGCCAGTTAATTGCTCGGCTGACTTTGCGAATGGCAAGTGCAGAATTATTGGGCCTGTTCAATTTCAGCAAGGCTCGCAAGCGGTTGCAGCTGCAGCAACTGGTTTAAAAACAGAAGATGTTACTGTTGAGACCACTTTCTTGGGTGGTGGATTTGGCCGAAAACTTGAGTTGGATTTCGTGCGCCAAGCTGCCGAAATCTCAAAAGCTGCTGGGATGCCAGTTAAATTGTTGTGGACTAAAGAGGATGATATTACCCATGACTTCTACCGTCCAATGAGCGTGCATCATATGGATGCGACCCTGACGGCTGATGGCAAATTAAGCACTCTAAAAGCCAAAATGGTTTCTCAATCCGTTACTGCTAGAGCTTTCCCAGTTTTTGTCAAAGACGGTAACGACCCTTTTATGACAGAGGGCTCGGCTAATTTAACGTATGACATTCCGAATCTTGAAGTTCGCAATGTGATTGAAGATGCTGGTATTCGAGTGGGTTATTGGCGCTCTGTTAGTAATACTCTTAATGCGTTTGCAGTGGAGAGTTTTATGGATGAAGCGGCAAAAGCTGCTGGTAAAGATCCAGTGGCTTTTAGATTGGCTGCTCTTAATAAAGAGCCTAGAGCTACAGCTGTTTTGAAATTAGCTGTGCAAAAGTCTGGATATAAGCCCAATAGCAAGCATTTTGGGGTTGCGCAAATGGAGTGTTATGGCACTTATTCAGCATGCGTAATCGAGTTGGATCCGGTTGCTGCGAGTACCAAGGTCAAGAAAATTACTTTTGTCTCAGATTGCGGAATAGCAGTGCATCCAGATCAGGCAAAAGCGCAGCTGACGGGGGGCATTCTTTATGGCTTAGGTGCAGCTTTGTATGATGAAATCACTATTGAAGCTGGGCGAGTGCAGCAAAATAACTTCAACGATTACCCAAGTATTCGGATGAATCAAGCCCCAGTAGTTGAGGTGCATTTAGTTCCTAGCCAAGAGAAGCCGGGTGGTTTAGGTGAGGTTGGGGTTCCTTTGGTTGCTCCAGCATTGGTAAATGCAATTGCAGCGACTACTGGTCACCGTATCAGGGAGCTGCCAATTAAGGTGTAATGGCCTTTTAGGCTGATCGATCCAGAAAAGCGCGCCCTAAGGGTGCGCTTTCTTTTTGTGCCTCATCTACAATTATCCAATCATGACAGTTAATTTACCTCTCCCCCAAAAAAACGATCTTAAGCCTGTAAAGGGTTTTGAGATGGGCATTGCCCAAGCTGGTATTAAAAAGGCAAACCGAAAAGACTTATTGGTGATGACCTTGGCCCCTGGCTCACAAGTTGCCGGTGTCTTTACTCTCAATCGATTCTGCGCGGCGCCTGTTCAAGTATGTCGTGAGCATTTAGCTCAAGATGGTCGTAATGGGGAAATACGTGCCCTAGTTGTGAATACTGGAAATGCGAACGCCGGTACTGGTGAGACCGGTATGAAACATGCTTTAGAAACATGTGCTGCACTAGCAAAAGATCTCAATTTAAACCCTGAGCAGATCTTGCCGTTTTCAACAGGCGTGATCCTAGAGCCTTTGCCAATTGAGAAAATTGTGTCGGCATTACCAGCCGCAGTTGCAAACTTGGGTGAGGATCATTGGTTCGATGCGGCAGAAGCCATCATGACTACAGATACCCAGCCTAAGGCAGCATCAGTAGTGGTTCAAACATCTGCTGGTCCAGTGACCATGACAGGTATTTGCAAGGGCGCCGGGATGATTCATCCTAATATGGCGACAATGCTTGGTTTTATTGCTAGCGATGTTGGTTTTGCCCCTGGCCTGCTGACTAGTCTTACTCGTGAAGTAGCTGATCAATCTTTTAACGCCATTACCATTGATGGTGATACCTCTACCAATGATTCCTTCATCATTATGGCTACCGGTCAATCTAGTGTGCAGATTGCCTCAGTCACTGACCCAAATTACAGTCTAGTTAAAGATGCCCTGCTTGGATTGGCTCGTAAGTTGGCGCAAATGATTGTGCGTGATGGCGAAGGGGCTACTAAATTCATGACGATTGAAGTCATTGGTGGCAAGACCCAGGAAGAATGCCGTTTAGTGGCTAAGGCTGTTTCCCATTCCCCTCTAGTTAAAACAGCCTTCTTTGCAAGTGATCCGAATTTGGGTCGCATATTAGCGGCCATTGGTTACGCTGGCATTGATGACTTGGATGTCAATCGGGTTCAAATGTGGCTTGGTGATGTTTGGGTTGCAAAAGACGGTGGCCGTAACCCGTCTTACCAAGAGACTGATGGTCAAAGGGTGATGAAAGAGTCTGAAATTACGGTAAAGATTGATTTGGGGCGCGGAAATGCAACTCAAACGATGTGGACTTGCGATCTTTCACATGACTATGTTTCGATTAACGCAGATTACCGTTCATAAGGAATGTATTAAACATGAACGAAAAATTAGAGCAACTTCTCACTCATTTAGAAACATTTTTACCTAAGCCGCTCACCGAAGAGCAATGGCAGTCATCCCCCGCATTTAGATGGCGCCGTCGCGATAGTATTTTTGGCAGCATCGGTTATTTGCAGGCAGTAAAACATGTTTCAGATATCACCTTTGATGATTTACAGAATATTGATCGTCAGCGCGATGCCATTCGTGACAACACAAGAAATTTCATTAACAAGAAACCAGCTAATAATATTTTGTTAACTGGCGCTAGAGGCACTGGTAAATCTTCACTAATCAAGGCGAGCTTGCATGAATTCGCCTCTCAGGGCCTGCGTCTGGTTGAAGTAGAAAAAGAGCATTTGGCTGATTTGGCCGAAATCACCGATCTTTTGGGAGATCGACCAGAGCGCTTTATTATTTTTTGCGATGACTTGTCTTTTGAGGATGGCGAATCTGGGTACAAGGCCATGAAGTCAGCGCTAGATGGCTCTGTATCAGCGCAATCGGATAACACCTTGATTTACGCTACATCCAATCGTCGCCATCTCTTGCCTGAGTATATGAAAGACAATCTGAGTTATGCGCATAGCGATGATGGTGAGATTCATCCAGGTGAAGTGGTAGAAGAAAAAATCTCTTTGTCGGAGCGTTTTGGTTTATGGCTTTCTTTTTATCCGCCAAAGCAAGACGAGTATTTAATGATTGTGGCGCATTGGCTAAAGCATTTTGGCTTGAATGATGCTCAAGTTGAAGCGGCTCGTCCTGAAGCTTTAGTGTGGGCCTTAGAGCGAGGCTCACGTTCAGGTAGGGTTGCATGGCAGTTTGCGAAGCATTGGGCTGGTGCACGAGCCTAAGATAATTCATGACAGCTTCCCCATCAAATCGCCCTGTCACCGAAGTAGCTGCTGGAATTCTCCTGGATTCTGAGGGTCGATATTTATTGGGGCAACGCCCTGAAGGTAAGCCTTATGCTGGCTATTGGGAAGTGCCTGGCGGGAAGATCGAAAAAGGGGAGACTGTTTTTGAGGCTCTCAAGCGAGAGTTACAAGAAGAGCTCGGTATTGAAATTTTAGATAGCGAAGAACTTACTGTCCTAGAGCATGATTATCCCCATGCCTATGTTCGCCTTCACGTCAGTGTCATTCGCAATTGGAATGGGACCCCAGCGGGTTGCGAGGGCCAGCAGTTATCTTGGCAACTACTATCCCAAGATCGCCCCAGTGTTGAGCCTATGTTGCCAGCTGCCTGGCCAATGCTTGAAAAACTAAAGCTGTCATTGGTTTAAAGCTGACAGAGTGTCAGCCTAAATGGCACATCGGTATTAACGAGTTGTGCCTTTTTATCGCGATCCGATTTTAAGAAGCGAACAGAGAGTAGATATTTGTTTGCACTAATTTCTGAGAACAGCGTGTCATCTTCAACCGCGATACGCATGAGTTGATAGACTTTTCCGGAGGGCGCTTGTTGAAAAGCACCTTGATGCGCCACCACTTCTTTAGCTTCACCTGACTGACGCACAAGACGTAAAAAGATTTGGCACGCCTCATGCCACGGCAAAAGTGGCGCTACATAAGATTCTAGTAATTCACGACGCTGATTGCTCGGACTATTTTTCCAAGCATGGTAGCTCGGTAAATCAATCGGACTGGTTCCACCTGGAATATTTAAGCGCGTACGAATGGCATTGAGCCATTCACTTTCAGTAATCGCCATATTGGGTTTGCCGAGCGATTGATTGATGTTAATTGCTGCCAACTCAATTTCTGATAATGTTTGAGACAGTGCCTCCTGGTCTACTTTTTGAGATGACTTTAAGCCATTGAGCGCATATTTCTGGCGTTCAAATTCTTTAAGGAGCAGGGACTTAATATCGCCCCTTGAGCCGATGTCACCCAAGTCAAACAAAGTAGCAAGGGCATTGTGATGTAACTCTGGGTCGTCTGATCGCAGAAAGTGATTGAACCGCGCGAACAGATATTCGAGTCGAAGCATGCTTCGGACTAGTTCGTTAAAGGGGTATTCGTAGACGATCACAGTTTTATATTTTATGACGAAGTTGGTAAACCCTTCGCACTATCTAGTATTTTTTGGTGAAAAAGATGAACCTGATTGCTTAATTCTTCAAAATTGCCATTATTTTGAATAATCGTATCAGCATGGGATAGACGCTCTTCTCTGGAAACTTGAGCATTTAAGATGCGTACAACTTCCGGGCGCGTCAAATTGCTGCGCTGCATCACTCTGCTAATTTGCATCTCTTCGGAACAGTCAACTACTACCAAATGGTCAATCAGTTCAAGCCAGGCCTTGGACTCAATTAATAAAGGAACGACAAAGACGATATATGCGCACCCATTTTTTGCAAGATGCCATGCCTGAGAAATAGTTTCTTCCCGAATGAGGGGGTGGGTAATGCGCTCCAAAATCTCCCTTGAGTGAGGATCTTCAAAAACCAGAGCACGCATTTTTGCTCTATCCAAAGCACCGTTCGGGTCAATAAAATCTGCGCCAAATTCCTTTTCAATCAAAGCGATTGCTTTGCCATGAGGGGCTGTAATCTGGTGGGCAATCAGATCGGTATCGACTATGCCAGCTCCCAATTGAGATAGTAGAGTGCTTACCGTGGTTTTTCCTGAGCCAATACCCCCTGTTAAGCCAATTAATGGCAATTGGCCTTTTAAGGCCTTCAGGTCGGATGGATTTGCAGGAGTAACTGGAGGATTTGGGGCCATAACAATTGAATAATGCCAGCAATAGCAAGAAATGGGCCAAAAGGAAATGGCTGGTGATGACTTTGCCTATTCCAGGCTAACCATACCATCCCCCCAATTAACCCAAAGACGGAGGCGATGAGGAGAATTTGAGGAATTGCTAGCCAGCCAAACCATGCCCCCAGGGCTGCTAAAAGCTTGGCATCCCCCATACCAATGCCATTTTGTTTCTTTATGAGGCGATATAGAAAATTTAATGTCCATAGGAAAAAATATCCCAATAGAGCGCCACCAATAGCTGCAATCGGTTTCACAAAAGCCAAGTTGGTGAAGCTGTTAAAAGCAAGCCCAGATAAAAGAAGTGGAATGGTAATTGCATCTGGCAGGCGAAATGATTTCAAGTCTATATAAGCAAGATATGCCAATATGCAGACCAGAAATACCTGAATTAATACATTCATATTGAAGGCCTCATTAGACTATCTGCCCTAAACTGAAAATGGGGAGATATAAGATTATCACTAGGCCACCAATCATTGAGCCCACAAAAATAATTAGTAAGGGTTCTAAGCTCTGACTTAAGGTATTTAATTGATTACTTAATTGTGCACCAAGCATCTTGGAGCGTTTGCGCAGCATCTCTGCAAGGGAGCCGCTTTCTGCCCCAATTTCAAGGAGATGTAAGGTTTCAATATCAAAAAGTAGATGTTGCGGGTCTGCGCGTATCAAGGCTTTACCAAAAGGCCAACCGCGTGCTAAATGTTTAAAGATATCCGCGCTAATGTCATGGCTGAGCCAATGATTAGATGATTGCGCTGTGATTCTCAATGCATCTGGTAGTGGGAGTCCAGAGTCGAGTAAGTTTCCGAGGGTCCGGCACCAGTAAGTCAGCGTAGCCAGGCGAAATAGCTTGCCAATTACTGGAATGGAAAAGCTCAGGCGATCACACTGTCTCTGTAATCGATTTGATTTTCTCCAAAATAGAATCAATCCACTCAAGATAATGAATAGAGTGCTCAATAGCTCAAGAAAGGTATTTTGAATGAGGCCTGAGATGCCAATTAATACGCGGGTAGGGGCTGGCAGGTCTGCTTTAAAGTGCTCAAAAACTTCTTTAAATACGGGCACTACCCAAACTATCATGACAAGCATCAAGAGCAGGGAGCTAGCTAATGTAATGGCAGGATAGCTCAGTGACTGGATAATCTTTCTACGTAATTCAATTTGGGATTCTAGTTGTTCGCAAATTGTTTCTAGGGCCAAGGACAGTTGCCCAGATCGCTCGCTTACTTGTATGAGGTTGATAAATTCAATAGAACATTGAACATCCTGCGTCCTTAGGCAATCAGAGAGGCTATTGCCCTGTTGTAGTTTCTGATGGAGATCATCAATCCATTGAGACTGCTCCTTGGGAGAAGAGCGCGATAGCAGCTTGATGGCGTTTAGAAGCGGCAGGCCAGCTTGTAAGAGTGCCAAAAGCTGTTGTGCAAATTGGAGTTGATCATGATGGTTTAATTTTTTAGATCGAAAATGAAGAATATTCAATGGCAGCTTCCTACCTCAAGCTCGAGCTCGGCTTGATCAATGATGCCTGCTTTGACGTAATGCATTCCTGCATCATGCATCTTTAAATAATGTGAGTGTGGATCTTTTAAGGTTTTTAAATTAAGCACCTCATGCACTCCTAGGCGAGAAAAATAGCCCGTCCCTTTACAGATTTTGCAGGGCGTAGTTTTTGGATGAGCATGACAGAGGCAATGCTTGCGAATTAACCTTTGGGAAGTAATGCATTGCAAGCAAGAATCCAGCGATTCCGAATGTACCCCTAGGCTCTGAAGTCGTGCAATCGTGCCAATTGCATTGCGGGTATGCAAGGTACTTAGAACTAGATGACCTGTTTGTGCGGCCTGTATTGCCAATTCGGCAGTTGCACTATCGCGAATTTCACCAATCATGATGACATCGGGATCTTGTCGTAAGAGGGCGCGAATAATGGTTGGAAAATCCAAGCCGGCTTTAGGGTGATAGGCTACTTGATTGACTCCGGGCAATCTAATTTCGATGGGATCTTCAACTGAACAAAGATTGCGATGTATTTGATTAAGTTCACTGAGGCAGCTGTAAAGTGTGCGTGTTTTGCCGCTTCCTGTTGGACCTGTTACCAAGATCAATCCATTGGTCTGATGAATGGCGTTTCTGAAGAGCTGGAGCTGCTCAGGTAAAAATCCAAGTTGATCAAGTGCCAATTCCTCTACCCTGCTTGGAAGAATGCGAATTACCGCTTTTTCACCATAAAGGGTCGGGAGTATGGAAACCCTGCAATCAATATCGGGGGCAGAAAAATCATGTCCAATCGAAAGCCGACCATCTTGCGGAAGCCGTTTTTCAGCAATATCTAACCGCGCCAACATTTTGATGCGTGTGAGTAAGCGCTCATGAAGATCAATTGAGTAGGATGAACTCAATACTAATTGGCCATCGATACGAACGCGCACAACTGTCTCTAAAGTGTGCGCCTCTATGTGTATATCAGTTGCCCGTGAGCAAAGTGCGGATGCTGCAATGTCTTGCCAGGTCCGAATAATTAGTGAGTCATCTGGTGCATAGCTCAATCGAATTTTTTGGTATTGGGTGTGGGTTGATATAGTTTGACGGTTTTCACGCCATGCTCATCAAATTGGATGATCTCCATGACGATGCCAGCGATTCGCATACTGACATCATGGTCCGGAATAGCCTCTAATTTTTCTAGGATCAGACCATTGAGTGTACGAGGCCCATCTAATGGAAGGTCTAGATTAAGTAGGCGATTTAAGTCGCGCAATGAAGCCCCGCCATTTGCTAAATACGTACCATCTGCTAGCCACCGAGGATCATTGGACAGGTTTGAAAAAGAGGTGGTGAATTCACCGATGAGCTCTTCAACAATATCCTCAAAAGTGACTAGGCCGAGCACCTCACCATACTCATTTACTACAAGACTTAAGCGTTGCTGATTGTCTTGAAAAAATTGCATTTGTTGCAATACAGGTGTTCCGCTAGGAATAAAGTAAGGCTCACTCACTAAAGAGCGAAAGTCCTCATGTTTTAGTTCAGTGTTTCCGAGTAGGGAAAGGGTTTTCTTAACTGACAAAATACCAATGATGCGCTCAGAATCACCGTCGCAGACTGGTAACTTATTGTGATAACAGGTTTCAAGCTGCTCTACTACTTCATCAATCGGTCGTGAGAGATCGAGTATTTCAATCTTCGATCTTGGGGTCATCACATCGTCTACCGAAATCGTTTCCAAATTAAATAGATTGAGCAAAATATTGCGGTGATGCGTAGAGACGAAGCGATTAGATTCAAGCACTAAACTTCGCAACTCTTCCTTGCTCATTGTTCTGTTTTCGGTGTTGGCTTGCAGGCCAGATACCTTCATGAGGCCCGATACAAAATTGTTAATAAACCAAAGTAAGGGTTTTAAGAAATAGGTAAGGGGAAGGATGAGCCAACCAACATTGGAGGCAATTTTTTCTGGAAATGCAGCGCCAATCACTTTTGGAGTAATTTCACTAAAAATAATAATGAGCAATGCGACAACTAAAGTGGCAACGGATAAAACGAGACCGCTATCTCCAAAAATATGAAGCGCAATACCTGTTACTAAAATTGGTAAAACGGTATTGATTAAATTGTTAGAAATTAGAAGGACTGATAAAAGGGAGTCAATTCTTTTTAATAACCTAGCTGCTAAAGCTGCACCAGCATTCCCGCTATTAGCCATTGCACGTAAGCGATGACGATTGGACGAAAGCATGCTGGTTTCGGCCATTGAGAAGAAACCTGAAAGTGCCAGCAAAAAAATCACAAGGGCTACCTGTGCTGCAAAGGGCCAATCATGAAAAAACGTATCCATTCGGAATACCTGCAAAGAATGAGGAAGACTCAATATAGCAAAGCATGATTTCAGAGGCCATATATTTGGCTGAAAAAGGCCTCGTACTTACTCAATAAAGTGTGTCAGAATCTTCCTCATGAAGCTGCCTATGCGTCATTCTTTGTCAAAATCTGAGGAATATTGCGTTATCAGCGCACCCTTTGGCAGGCTTGGAATTGCTACGGACATGGTCGATGGTAGTTTGATGATTTCAAGAGTAGATTATTTGCCGGCAGATAAAGCACTCAGTGCACCCCAAAATGCCTTGGCAAAAGAATTGGCGCGCCAATGCAAGCTGTATTTTAAAAATCCTGCTCACCAATTTGATGTGCCTTTGAAGCCTAGGGGCACTATGTACCAGCAACAGGTTTGGCATTGCATTCGAGATATCCCTTCGGGTAAAACCAGGACTTATGGCGAGCTTGCAGGCGATATACGCAGTGGAGCACGTGCCGTAGGAGGTGCTTGCGGTGCCAATCCCTATCCCCTCATTACCCCTTGCCATCGCGTAGTCTCTAGTGCTGGCCTTGGTGGGTTTATGAAAGAAGATAGCCCAGGTCTTTATCGCCAAATCAAGATCTGGCTTTTAAAGCATGAGGGGGCACTTTAAGCGGTACCGGCTTTTTTTAGGCGTGCTCCTACCAGCCTAAAGAACAGCTTCATGATGAGGTTGCTTTTGGCTGCGATGCTGGTAAAGCTATAAAAAGCGAGCACCATTTTTCGAGATAATTTCACTTCTTGAGTGTGTGAAGATGAATCTCTTTTGGCAATGAGATTAAGGGTCATCACAGCTAATCCAAAAGCAAGGAAGCAAAAGCGTCTTATGCCAAATTCTGGTTTAGGAATGAGCAATATGTAATTTAGAGACTCTACAAGCTTTTGATAGGCCACCTGAAGCAGTTCGGACTCACTCATATTGCGGGGCTTCCAAGATACTCCACGCGCTTGGTCTGCTTCCGAGTCCTTCAAGATATTAGTCATTTGCAGCGCTTGACCAAATGCAATTGCTAACGCTTCTTGACCTTTAATATTTTTGGCAAACGCTGGACAGTAGTTGCTAAAAATAGTCGTCAGTAACTCCCCTACAACGCCTGCAACAACATAGCAGTACTTTTCAAACTCATTTAAATCAGATAGGCCAAGTTGAGATTGCTTGCTGTGAAAATGTGACATGCCTTCTGACATGATCGATACGCATCGAGCAACTGCGAGCTGATCATTAGCAGGGCAAGTATGCAAAATTCTTAAAACGGTTGGCGTATTTGAAATGAGATCAAGTTCATCTTGATTCGGATAATTTTTGAGCGCTTCCAAGCAAGGACTGACAAAACTAGTAACAGGAATTTTTCCAAGTACGGCATCTAGAAATAACTTGGAAAGGTGATATTTGGATTCTGGAACAAGTTCAGCAGCATCCTCAATGGTGTCAACGATTCTGCATAGCAAATAGGTGTTTCCAACCACCTTCTCTATTGGTGGCGGTAGCAGTGGGATGGTTAACGCGAAAGTACGCGATACCGAGCCCAAGATGGTCTTTTGATATGCCAGATCGGCAGAGGGGTTTTCATCGTGGTAATTCACCGGTGAATTATGTCAGACCCATTTATTGAAATATTCGACCCCATCCATGGGGATTGTTTTTAGCACCGAATTGGTGAAAACCCGAGGTACAACGTTAATTTGTTGCGATGCAAAAAATTCTCATCTAGTATGGAAGTAATTAACTATTTTTTATTCTTATGGGGTTCTTATGAAAATCTGTGTAATTGGGGGTGGTGGCGCCATTGGCGGTTACTTGGCAGTCATGCTATCGCGTGCAGGAAATGATGTCACCGTAGTTGCAAGAGGAGCAACGCTTGCGGCAATTAAGGATCGCGGTTTAACGCTCATTCACGATGAACATCCAGAGCCGTTGGTTGCAAAAGTGAAGGCCGTTGAAAAAATGACTGATGTTGAAACGCCAGATGTTGTTATTTTGGCCGTAAAGGCCCATCAGGTAGATCCAATTATTCACGATTTGGCAGCGATAGTTGGCCCGGAAACTATTTTGATTCCAATGCAGAATGGCATTCCTTGGTGGTATTTCCAAAAACTCTCAGGTGAGTATCAGGATCACACTGTTGAGACGGTAGATGCTGGCGGTGTTGCTAAAAAGGCAATTAACCCAGATAACATTATTGGTTGCGTAGTGTATCCAGCCACTTTCTCTGAGGCGCCCGGTGTCATTCGCCTGGTCGAAGGTAATCGCTTCCCCTTGAGTGAGTTAAATGGCGAAGTGACTGAGCGAGTGCAAAAAATGTCAGAAATGATGACCCAGGCAGGCTTCAAGTCACCAGTGCTAGAGGATATTCGTTCCGAGATTTGGCTCAAACTCTGGGGCAATATGACGTTTAATCCAATTAGTGCGCTCACGCATGGAACTTTAGAAGGCATTTGCCAATTCCCCTTAACACGTGACTTGGCGCGCAATATGATGGCCGAAGCCCAAGCCATTGCGGGCAAATTAGGCGTGACCTTCCGGGTGGATATTGAGCGACGTATCGCAGGCGCTGAAAAAGTTGGTAAGCATAAAACCTCCATGTTGCAAGACTTAGAGGCGGGACGTAGTTTAGAGGTCGATGCTCTATTGGGCTCTGTGATTGAGCTAGGTAAGATTACAAATACCCCGACACCTTGTTTAAATACTGTTTTTGCTTTAACTAAATACCTTGATGAAAATATTCAAGCAACTGGCGGAAGTTTGGCTCTACCGCCGGTAGGTGATTGTTACGCCCTGAATTAATATTCATTTGGCAATAAACCCTCCACCATTGTGAGTAAGTTCGCAATGGTGGAAGCGTGGTGCCTTTTGTTCAAATTACCGCCTAGAAAAGTCAGGTTGCGTTATGAAAAGTGTCTACGATATTGGGGGAATGCCAGCCTTGATTGGCTGAGATAGAAGAGAATCAAATTTTCGTAAATTAAAAAATCAAATCATATCGAAGTTCAAAGGATACAAATATCATGTTCATATCCAGGATAGAAGCCACATTCTTGAAAAAAATTCAGCGCTTGTTAAGGGTAGCCCTAAAAAAATAGGGAGCCAGTAATAGAACCCCATAAGACTGACCAAAATAACTGCAAAAGAAATTATGCGCCACCTCTTTAAGGTCAGAAGATAATCACTGCAATATGCAAGTGATAGTATGGCAAAGACAAGGCTGGGCATATAAGAATATATAAATACGCATCTTGATATCCCGGCCCAAGGCAAAAGACTTCCCAAATAACCTATCAATAAGTAAATGCTGAATATTTGCTCTTGATCGAGTGATTTAACTTTGAGCGAAAAGATTTCAGACTTCTTCTGAGAGCTGCTGATTGAAAATTTAGCTGTTAATAGCGCTTTCAAGGCTAGAATCGCGTAGGCTGCGGTTCCTATTAAAGCAAAAATTGAGCACCACCATAGGGGTGGGTTGCCCATACCATGTACATCATAAAAAATGTCATGACCCTTTTTGTCGGAGCCCGGAGTATTGGGTGGAAGTGAGTTATTTATGGATTTGCTAGTTCCAAAAAAATATCCCACTGGTCGGAGCATAACTGGCCATGTATACCATTTAGAGCAGTAAGGATGCTCTTCCTTCATTGACTCGTGAAAGTTCAAGGTTTGCTGATGCGCCTGAATAAACGAGATAGAATTTATCCTTAAGTGTGGTTGCCACTGAAGGGTGTAGAGGGCGGCGGGAATTACTAGTAAACATAGTATTAGTTTTGAAAAACTTTGGGACTGAAGTTTTTCATAAATCCCTCGATTGCATTTTTCCATCTCATAAGAAAGGATAGCTTTGCAATCAGCATAACAAAAATTAAGTGTAAATTTAACGGTGTCTACTTTTTTTGCGATAGTAACGTGATGCATCAAAAAAATTTTTTCTAACTTTAATAGAATCCATAGCGTCCATGGGGCCACTAGAAATGCTATACCGGTCCATTTAATTGAAATACAGGCTCCAAGAAATAAACCAGAGAATATTAGACAGAATATTGAAAGTTTAGATCCATGAGATCGTAGGGATTTCATGAAGAAAGCGTTTCCTAAAACTCCAAAAAGAATTAGCCATATATTGATTAGTCCATAACGTGATTCAACTAAGAAAAGTCCCTCAATAGAGGTGAAAAGAATGGCGAGAATAGTGAGGCGTAGTCGATGGCTCGATTCCCATGCCAACCATCCCAGTGCAAAAGGAGTCAACAAGCCTGCAAGGGCGCTGATCCATCGGTACATCCAAGGTTCGCGGATGCTCCCAATAAGGTCGTTTGACTCCACTCCAAGTGGGCCGATCTTATCTGAAATTTTTAACCCTAGGGCCAATAAATATTTACCGAGTGGGGGGTGGGGATCGTTAACGGGCAATCCGTTTAAATAGGCTTGAGCCATTTTTGGATAAGCGGTTTCATCAAAAACTAAGGTATTAAATCTTTCAAGGCCCCAAAAATGTGTATAAATATTAAATACAAATAGGGTTGCGAAGGCCAGCCAAAAAAAGATTTTTGAGTTAATTTCAATTTTCTTGGGCATGATTCGATAATTTTTATTTCAAGATATTAAATTTCAGCTGGAGAGAAAGTGCACCGTGTACCCTGTCCCCAATAGTTGGAATAGTAAATAAAGTTACACCAACCCTATCCCCCTCCCAGGTAAATGTAGGTAGAGCTGCTGCAAACCAGTCACCATGGTTGGCTTGCGGATAACCATTAAATCCTCCGGCCACAATACCTGCCTTTATAGGGCCTAATAATATTGGCTGAAGATAAATCCCAATATAGTCCGAATAAGCTCTATCGCTGTTATAAAACCTACCCGCAGTCAAAGATGTAACGGTTGAGAACTGATATTCGATGCCAAAGCCCCAGTTAGCGTCATTAAAGTTGCGATCTTTTTGAAAATGGTAAGAGGTCATTCCGGGGTTAATCCACAGTTGAGATGCTGATTCGATATTTGCAAGGGAAACCAGGTTTTCGTCTGCCATAACCATTGAAGTATGGAAGAGGTAGATTGCAAAGAAAAAGAGGATTCTGTTTGCCATGAAATTGCCCCGCAGCAACATTTAGATATGAATTATGGTTTAGTGATTCTTAAGTAAATAATATAGTTAAATTAGTAGTCATCTAATAGATGGAGTAGACGTTGGTTGTCCGTGACGATTGGAGGGGCCGAATAGTTGAAAAACTTATCTAAAAAAATTCTTCTAAAAGTGTGAATTCCGCGATGTGCTATGTTATCTAGGGTGATTCGGACGCTTTTACCATTATGGAGTTTGTTGCTGCTAAAAGCATTCCCTATTATCGTGGCGGCTGGGTAGCTTTAGATCAAACGTAAGCGAGACTAAAAAAGTGTAGTTAATTTGTGGAGATTCAGCGGTATCTGAATCATCAAGGCAGTAGAGGCCGCAGGGTTGATGGGTGATATTTCTTAGGTTGCAATGAGTTGTATGAGTAATACTACTTTTCCAATAAGTCCGTCATTATCGTGGTCATCCTTGACGAATAGTCGTCAATTAATAAATGGAGTCTCCCATTTACTAAAAATAGCTTTGGTGATCGATTAGTTCTTATTCAGTATGGACATGACAAAAATACCTCATGCGAAATTGATCAAAGAATTTTGCGCTTGACGATGTCGTTTCTGAATTTTGTTAAGAGAATTGAGGTCACTCAATCTTCAAATGATTTTATATGACTGGTAATAATGCATCTGGAGGCGGCGGGGCATTGGGAGAGTTGTGGGAGGGTGTTGGACCATTATCTGAATATTTTTTATGGGGGCTAAAAAATAAACTAATTGCTCTATGTGAGTCGGGCTATTTATACAACCATTTACGCTGATTTAGTCAAGTTGATGGAGTCAAAATTGACGTTGTTCAGCTTTCTTAAATGAGATGCGTAACTCTGACCGAGTATCAGATTGATCTGGGAGAAATTCTTTTTTTACCGGTTGGTTAGTGGCGTTATGTAAAAAGGTTCTCCCCATCCCTAACCATATCATTTATTAATTTCTACTGCCCCAATAGTGTCGACACATTTTATTCAACTTACCAAGCCATTTAATTCGTTAAGCAGTCGGTTGTGCGCTCTCTGAACCACTTGGTTATTATAAATTTTACGCCTTGCTTAACCGGCAACCCCGCATGAAGGGTCTGAGGGTTAACATTTCCGCTTGGAAGTCGATTATTCCAGACAACTGCTTGGCCTTGTTTAGCGGAGAAGGTGTGATTTAGTCCATAAAAATGAGTGCCCCCTCCGTCTGGGACAGTATTAAGGTAAACCATGAAGGTCCAAGTTCTATTGCCATACTTAGATGCGTGCTGTTGATACTCTTCACTATTGGGCTCAAAGTAGTCGGTATGCTGTTTGAATTGTTGCCCAACTTCGTATTTTTGAAGTTGGGTAACCTCTGAATAGTTATTCGGTATTCCAAGGGCCTTGGAAATTTTTTCATCTATATTTTTCATAAAGGGGTTTTCTAGTAGCCCTAGATCGCAGGTCCTACTTGTACGATATCCCCTGTCACCACTGTCGATAGTCACAGATGATGGCCGCAATTTTATTTGCCCAAGATTAATCACTGCATTGCATTCTTCTGCAGAAAGAAAATTATCAATAATGTATAGCTCTAATTTTTTTGAGTTGGCTTTTAGTACCGCATAACCATTATCCTCTTCAGCTAAAAATGGCTTTGCAGGTGTATTAAGTTCTGTATTGGACAACTGGTTATTTGAGATTTCTCTTTTTCTAATGCCTCCATAATTAAATAAAGCGATTTCTTGTTTAATTGAGTCGATATCAAATTGATTATTAATAAGCGTGGAAATTAGCGTCGATTGATCGCAACCCTTCAATAAATTTTCATGAAGCCAGCCTGCCCATTCAGGAAAAGATTGAAGTGATTTATTTTTCATGGCCGTACTGATTAGATGTTGAGGTTATGACTATGGTGTTTGAGTGGTGGCGCCAACATTTTTCTTTTTCTTCTGCTGACCTACTTCTAGTTTTATATTCATTGATTCTTCGCCATATTGCAAGATTGCTTCATCTGTGCCGATGCTTTGGAGACTCAAGCCTTTGCCTGGACTTTCTCCAACCGCAACTGGTCCAGTAGGTTTGCCATCTAGGTCAAAAAGTGCAAATCCAGACAAGGCTCCAGAAAGATCTTTGCCTGTGATAACAATTCCTTGGAGGGTGATGCTATTTTTGGCGATAGGTTGCCTTCCAAATAGTGAGCTAACAGTGTTTGGCTCTATGCTGGAATAAAGCGTTGTGCCGCGCGGACTCCATTGATTACTTGATGGTGGCGTTTCTAGTTGTACTAATTTCATTGCCCAGGTTGCGGCACAGGCTGCTGTGGCAAGCATCAGGCAAAAGCTTAAATTTTGTAAAGTGGATTGAGGGTTAGGAAGCCTTTTTTTGATAAAAATTGCAGTTGGACTCGATAGAAAAGGCTGGAGCTTTTCTAGGCTTACCCCTAGTGCCTTTTGATACGCAGAACTAAATTTCGCTTTCCATAATGAATGGCTTTGACTTTGACTTATCTTTAGTTGATTAAGCGAGTTTTTGACAAGCGCTTTCAGATTGTCTATAAATTGGCTCAAGAGCAATAATCCCTTTAGAATGAATACAAATTACTACTATCGAGACAACATGTTAAACCTGAATAAAAAGCGAACAAAATTACTAAATTTGTGCAGTGCAATATTTAATAATCAGTTTACAAATAACTTAAAAAAAGGACCACCTAAAAATCAGGAGGGGTTCACCTTAATTGAAATTATGGTGGTTATTGCCATCATTGGAATTTTAGCTACTTTGATTGTCCCTAAAATTATGGGTAGGCCAGATCAGGCGAGAGTCACGGCCGCCAGACAAGATGTCGGGACGATAGTGCAAGCCCTAAAGCTCTATCGATTAGATATTGGACGCTATCCAACAACTGAACAAGGTTTGAAGGCTTTGGTTGAGAGGCCATCAACTGATCCTATTCCTCAAAATTGGAAGCAAGGCGGTTACTTGGATACTCTTCCTAGCGATCCTTGGGGTGCCCCATATCAATATAGCAACCCAGGTCAAAAGGGCGAAATCGACGTATATAGTTTTGGGGCTGACGGTAAGCTCGGTGGCACAGGAAACGATGCAGACATTGGTAACTGGCAATAATTCCGAGGGTGGCTTTACCCTAATTGAACTTCTAATTGTTATTACTATTATGGCTATCGTCCTCTCGATGGCCTCCTTGGCAATTCCTAATCACGAGATGCGTTATTGGCGTGAAGACCTAGATCATCTAACTTGGACTCTAAATTTGGCTACAGAGGAAGGTGCTGCTAGCGGCGCTCCAATAACTGCTGAAATTGATTCGAAGGGCTGGCGCTTTTATCAAGGCAATTCCTCTGCAAACCAGCGCTTATTACGTGATGCATACAGCCCTCAGCAATGGCATGTCCCGGTTGAAATGGAATCGGTTAAATTTTTGCTGGGAGAGGAGTACATTGTCGATTCTGGGCGAATTACTATTTTGCAAAAAGACCGCAAGGCTTTTTTGATCCGAAAAAACAGTGGAAACTTTTCTTGGACTTCACCATGACATTAAACAAAAATTCTCATGGTTTTGCTCTAATTGAGGTTCTTATTGGCCTTTTGATACTCTCCCTCGCTTTACTTTCTGGAATGAGAGCAATTGCAGCGGCTGCAGATTCTGAAAGGGGTATCAATATTCGCACTGCCGCACTTTGGAGTGCTGATAACTCCATGATCATGTTGCGTATGACCCAAGTTTGGCCAGATTTGACGACAAGTTATACTCCATGTCCTCAAGGCCCATATAATTTGGTTTGTGAGCAAAAGGTATCGGCGACTCCTAACCCTGCTTTTAGAAGGGTTGAAATCTCGGTTTTTGAATCAAGCATCAATTCTCTAAGTGTTCCTATAGGCCCCCGTTTAGCACTGCTGGTTGCTGTTGTGCCAAATCATGGCTTACGAATTTTATGAGCGGTAACTTCAAACCCATTCAGTCTAATTGCGCTGGCTTTACCCTTGTCGAGATGGTGATTGCGCTTGCCATTTTGGCTATTGTCGGCATGATGGCATTTCGGGGTTTGGGCGCACTCGTAAGAGGACGTACGAGTATCGAGAGTCAGATGCAAATTTACGGCGATTATCGGCGTTTGGTTGGACAATTTGAACGCGATTGCCAAGAAATGGTGCGACCAATGCAGTTAGGGTCTGTGCCTTGGGCAATCGGGAGTAAATCAACTTGGTTTGTGCGCCACAGTTCCGGCCTTAAAGGGAATAACTGGGTCATAGTGGGATACACAAGTTCTGAGCAAGGTTTGCAAAGATGGGTCAGTAAAGATCTGCAGACGTTATTGGATGTTCAGTCCCTTTGGCTGCCCTTGACTCGTGATCCGGATTTAATTTCTACTGATATGCAATCTAGCATGACGTGGCCTGGTATTACCAAGCAAAGTTCTCAAAGTCATGGGCTAGCTCCCAATGCTGTCAGCTTTTTGGCTACTGCGGCCCCATCAATTGCAAGTAGTAGTGCAGCAGCTGCGACTAAGGGGGCTCCTTATTTGAGCTCACAGGGGGTTGGTTTGGGAGCTCAGTCTCAAATAGAGGGGGTAGTCATGCGGTGGTGGACTGGATCTTCTCCAATCCCGATAGAACGTTCTTGTCTTGCTGGATATGGTGTATGACCTATATTAAGGAGAGGGTTAATTGTGATGAAAATGGATCAGCCACCATTATTGCTTTGGTCGTGGTTGGGGTTGCCGCAGTTTTATTGACAGGTCTCATATGGCGTCAGGACATTGAAGTAAGAACCTTGGAAAATAATCGCGATAGAGTTCAGGCACTTTGGTTGAGCAGATCCGCCATTGATTTTTCACGTCTAGTGCTGAGTGAAGATGCTAGAACCAGCCAGTATGATTGGCTTGGCGAACCTTGGGCATTGCCATTAGGTGAAAGTAAGATTGATGACTTTCTAAAGGATCAAGATATTCCGGATGAAATCCAAGGGGCAAGCTTGCTTGGGGGGCTTACTGATGCTCAGGGTTTATTTAATTTAACCAATCTTTGGGATGCTGATTTTAAGAAAATTAACCCCACTGGGGTAGCGGCTTTTGGTCGTTTATTGAACGCCGTTGGAATGAATGCGGGATTGGCTGCCCAGTTAGCTCAAGAGATATTGTCCCGTGGACTTCCATTGAGTGGCCTTGATGATCTTGATGGGTTAAGTGGAGTTAGTGCTGGGATGATTGATAATTTAAGGTTATATGTATGCATACTTCCTATGTTGACATCCACTAATGTGAATACTGCTAGCGCACCTGTTTTAATGGCAGCTATTCCTAACCTAAGTCTTGGTGCAGCAAATCAATTAGTTCAGCAAAGAGCATATGCACCCTTTAAAACAAGCTCTGATATTGTTGCGGCATTAAACCGAATCTCGGTCACTCAATCATCTGGTATTGATATAAGTGGCTTAGATGTTAAGTCTCAATTTTGGTTGGCTCGCACAGAAGTGCATTTGGGCCGCGGAGTCTTTAATAGTGAAGCTTTAATACAGAGGTCCTCTACCCCATTGCCTACAGGCGAGTTCACCCAAGTAATCTGGAATAAATCAAGCAGAGTCCTATCAGAATGAGCCTGTTAATTATTCACTGCCCAGTAAAGCCATTTGGTTCTAATTATGACTATGGCCGCATGGATCAGCAAGAACATTTCGCCTGGATTTTACTGAATGAGCCTCACAGCTTGTTTCAGCAGCTCAAAGATGGTTCATTAGTTACGCAAGATTGGTTAAGATTGGCACCTCAAGGTGTTGGTCCAATTGAGGCAATGCCTTATGCAGATGAAGTAGTTGCACTGATTCCCACGATTGATGTTCGTTTAATAGAGACACGTGTTCCATTAGTCGCAATGAAGAAGTTGCGTCAAGCACTCCCTAGTTTGGTGGAGGAATACTTTCTCACTAATCCAGATTCAATGTGCATTCAGCTTCTCCCCCCTCAAATTAATCGCTCTGCAACGGAAAGAACATTAGCTCTAATCGAGCATCATTGGCTTGACTGGCTTTCTTCTCAGTTATGGGATTTGATGTCCCCAAGCATCCGTCTCGTACCAGATTTTTTTGTTTTGGATATGCCCGACGGAGGAGATACAGATAGTTCCGAATTCCACGGAATGTATGACTTTGAGCAAAGCGAAACGACCATTATTACTTTAAGAACGGGTTTGCAAACCGGGGTATCATGGTCCGAACCTATGCTGGTAGACAAGGGCCATCTTTTATTCCCTAAAGTTTCAAAGGCAAAAACAATGGTGCAATTTTCTTGGAGTTGGGTTGCGCCAAGGATACTGCATGCTTATTTTTCTGGTGCCGAATTGGTTAATGCACCAGTTAATTTATTGCTTGCACAAACAACTGCCTCTAAAAAGAAAAAAATTGCAAAAAAGTCTCATGTTCAGGTTGGCATGTCAGGTCACGGTTCTAATGCTTGGCTGAACAAGGCCCTATGGATAGGGCCATTCATGTGGTTTAAGCGTTGTCTATTGGCAATTGCTGTTGGCGGACTTTTGCACCTCATGGGGCTTGCTTTAGTTGGCTGGCAGTGGGCAACCCAGCTTGATGCGTCAGCTTCAAGCGCCCTGGCATCACCTAGTTGGCTGATTAATCAATCAACTCCGAGTCAAAATTCAGTCGTGGATGTTCTTGCTGCTGCAAGAACTGCTCAAAATGAGCGAGGACTTCTTGATGATGCCGACTTCTTAAGTTTAGCTGGAAGGCTTGAGCAATTAAAAATACATTTGCATCGTGGAGATTGTATTGAACATATCCGTTATGACGGTAAAACTTTGTTATTTTCTCTGAAAAAAATAGCCACTCATGACTCTGGGGGAGCGATTAAAGATATAGATGTTGCTAAGGTTGCCGCAGATATTGGTATATACGTTGAGCAAATTGATGAGAATGAATTTCAACTTTTCCCTTATGCTGGCCTCTTGCATAAGTTTGAAGGAGTTCAGTCTTTATGAGTAAAAAAACTCAGCTTAAACTGTTGCTAGACAATCTGAAACATACATTCTTAAAGTTAAGGATGTCATTTATAAAATTGCCTTCTCAGACGGGTCCAAAAGGATCGTTGAGGAGTAAATTTGCTGAAAATTTACGCTTACAAGTGCGGACATTAAGTATATTTTTTGTAGCATTGGTCTGTTGGATTTGGATTTACACCCCTATGGTGGAAAAATTTCAGTCTCAGATATCTTTTTATCCCACTCAGTGGAACCAACTACAAAATGCTGTGCAAATAGCAAAAACAAGGCCAACTGAAATGTCAGTTGTTTCACCGTTATCCGACGAAGAGCTGGACCGGATCAGATCTTTCTCTAAAGCTAAGGGAATTAATTATTCGGTTTTTCACCTGGTTGCAAGCAACCCTCCCCAGATTGAGGTGCAGATCAAAAATATTTCTTTCGGAAGTTGGGTTGATTTACTCAATGAATATATGGCGCAATGGCGTCTTTATCCAATCAAGGCGGATATCATTTCCGAGAAATCTGCTGGTATGGTAACCGTTAGCGCTACCTTGAGACAGGCTCCAGGAGTTTCCCAATGAGATCTAGATTTGTGTTTCGCCTTGACTCTTTGAGTGTTGTTCGTCTAAATTGGTTTTGGCGTAGCGCGCTTATCATGGTTGTCTTCTCTGTAGTGTTGCTTCAGATGCCAGCCCGTTGGATTGCAAATATTGTCAACGAACATACAGGTTGCCGAGTTTTGTTAAGTCAGGCTCAGGGTACTCTTTGGGATGGGAGTGTGGCGGTAGGATTTTCTGAGCGAATTCCGGGTGAGTCTAGCTGTAAGCCGATTGCTGGTACTACCAGTCGCATCACTTACCACAGTAAATGCTCTTTTGGTTTTGGCGAGGAATCTCTGGGCTGCTATTCACAGCTTATTTTTCCCGCGCTGGCAGACCCTCTAATATTATCTCTAGACTTTGGGGGGCTAAAGGTGAGTGGTGGAGATGTTGGATTACCAGCAAATATTCTTGAGGGTCTTGGTAGCCCCTGGACTACTCTGCGGCCTAGGGGAAATATTCATATGTTTTGGTCTGAGCTGCAGCTTGGCGAGACTCAAAAAGGCAGTATTCGATTTAACATTGCCAATATTTCCAGCCCGGTTAGCCCTGTAAAACCATTGGGAACGTATGACTTAAGAGTAAATTTGAGTAATGATGGCAGTATTTGGCATTTAGGTACTATTAGTGGACCATTAATTTTGAGTGGTGATGGTGTTATGCATGATGGTAAAGTCCAATTCACTGGAGTTGCAACCACTGATCCAGAAATGTTTGACTCTTTGGTGAGTCTTTTGTCTTTGCTGGGTAAAAGAGAGGCGGATGTATACCGCTTGAAATTATAGAAAATGAAGGCAATGTTATTTGAAAATATGTGTGGCCGCATGAAATCGTTTTCATTTGCGGCATTTCTATTGCTTGTCCTACTTATAGGGTCGCAAAATATTTTTGCTATTGGGGATGAGGGCAATATTACCGTTGCTTTCGTTGGTGCAGATATAGAGTCTGTAACTAGTGCTGTAGCAAAATCAACCGGTCAAACAATATTGGTAGATCCCAAGGTAAAAGGGACGATTACTTTAGTTAGTAATAAACCACTTTCGAAAACTAAGGCGCTTGATGCATTCTCAAGTGCTCTTCGTGCGGCTGGCTTTGCCTTGGTTGAAGCTAATGGAATATACAGAGTAGTTCTCGAAAATGATGCCAAGTTAATTGGCAATACTGTAACTACTGGTCAAATCAAAGATGGCGGTGATCAGATTATTACTAAAGTATTTAAAATTAAATTTGAGTCTGCAAATAATTTACTTGGGGTCTTAAAGCCATTAGTTTCTCCAAATAACTCCATAAATGCATACCCTGGAAATAACACGATTGTTATTACTGATTATGCAAGTAATATTCAGCGGATTTCGCAGTTAATTGACTCAATTGATGCTCCAACTTCTACCGATATTCAAACTATAAAACTCCAATATGCAATAGCATTAGACGTAGCGGCGATGCTTAATAAGGTCTTGGATACTGGCGCAGCTCCAGGAGCCGATTCATCTACCAAGACTATAGTTATGGCTGATGCTAGAAGTAATTCTTTGCTTTTGAGGGGTTCTAGCTCAGACCGAATACGTCAAATTCGTGCATTGATTGCGCGGCTCGATGTTCCTGGTAATAGCAATGGAAATATTTGGGTAGTTCCACTTAAAAATGCTGAGGCTACGAAATTGGCTGTAACATTGCGTGCAATTGTTGCTGCGGATGCTAATTTATCTGCTCAAGTAGCAAGTGGAGCCGTATCACAGCAAAATGCAAGTGTTAATACAAATCAACCGCCTCCAACAACCACGGGCTCGCCTTCAGGTGGTACAACAGCTGCCGCTGCGACATCAGCATTAACAAGTAGCAGTACGCCGACTACTGGTGGAATTATTCAGGCAGAGCCGGCAACTAACTCTCTTATTATTACTGCTGCAGAGCCTTTGTATCGTAACTTGCGTCAGGTAATTGATCAGCTAGATAAGCGTCGAGGACAAGTCTATATTGAGACAATCATTGTTGAGGTAAGCTCAACTAATGCCGCTGAACTTGGTATTCAATGGCAAGGTCTGGTAGGGGCTGGCAATCAAAATACAGGTTTTGGAGGTACAAATTTTACAAACGCTTCGGGCATAGCGGGTTCAAACATCGTAAATCTCTCGCAAAATATTAATGCCATATTGAATCCTGGAGCTGCTACATCGACTACAATTCCCCCTAACCAGGGGTTGAATTTAGGCTTACTTACTAAGTTCAATGGCGTTTACGGAATGTCTGCTTTATTGACGGCCCTCAGCACGACAACGGGTACGAACATTCTTTCGACTCCAAATCTGATTACATTGGACAACGAGGAAGCGCGTATTGTTGTGGGTCAAAACATTCCCATTCTTACTGGCTCATATGCAGCAACAGCGGCAACACAAACTGCTACCCCTTTTCAAACGGTCACTCGACAGGACATTGGGTTGATTATGCGAGTAAAGCCTCAAATTTCTGAAAATAATCTGGTAAAGATGGCCATTTACCAAGAGGTGTCAGGAATATCAAGTCAAGTTGCCGGTCAAGGGCCAATTCTCAATAAACGTGATGTAGAGACTAATGTGATTGTTGATGATGGTCAAATATTGGTACTTGGCGGATTAATTGAGAATAACTATACCGACGGATCTAGTGGCATTCCTTATTTAAGCAATATACCTATCCTAGGGGCATTATTTAGATCTGATAGCAATAATCATACTAAGACAAATTTATTAGTTTTCTTGAGGCCCTATATTTTGCGCGATCAAGGTCAAGATCAAGAAATTACTGCGAACCGTATGCGTTTTATTGAAGGCAAAGAGTCTAATTTCAAAACATCAACCATGATTTTGCCGGCAGTAAAAGATATGCCGACGATGTCAGGAAATATCGACCCACTAATGACCCCTTCCGGCAATCAAGCTAAATCTGGAGGCGACTCGAATAAACCAAGCGAAGAGCAATAATGGCATTTCGAATACCATTCGCTTATGCAAGAACGCATCGGGTATTTTTACGGCCATCTGCTCATGATGGTCTTAATGAACTAGTGCATAGTGTTGACACTGATTATGGAGTATTGCAAGAGATTACCCGCATTGTGGGTCCAGTCCATCGCTTGGAGTTGCCCTCCGAAGATGTAATCGAATTATTGGGGGATATTTATTCTCAAGGCGATGCAGATGCCTCGCAGATTATCGATGAAGTCGAAGAAACGGTGGATTTATCACGATTACTTCAGGAGATGCCGGTCTTGGAGGATCTTCTGGAGATGAATGATGATGCTCCAGTCATAAGGATGATTAATAGCCTTCTTAAGCAGGCTAGTCGTGACGGCGCCTCGGATATTCATCTTGAGGCTTTTGAACGCAAATCCATTGTTCGTTTTAGGGTTGATGGTAATTTGCGTGATATTGTTGACATGAGACGAGACCTCCATGCTGCGCTCGTTTCGCGCATAAAAATTATGGCGTCTTTAGATATTGCTGAAAAACGTTTACCCCAAGATGGACGTATATCTTTAAAGGTTGGTGGTAAAGGTATCGATGTGCGTGTTTCAACTTTGCCAACATCACATGGTGAGCGAGTAGTAATGCGTTTGCTTGAAAAAGACTACAGCAAATTAGATCTTGTGGCTCTGGGTATGGCGCAGGATACTCACGATCAATTTGATCGACTAATTCATCGTCCGCATGGCATTGTCCTTGTTACCGGACCAACGGGTAGTGGAAAGACAACTACCCTTTATGGGGCCTTATTAAGATTGCGTAATAAGATCAATAACATTATGACCGTTGAAGACCCGATTGAATATAGTCTTGAGGGAATAGGGCAAACCCAGGTTAATTCTAGAATTGAGATGACTTTTGGCCGCGCTTTGCGTGCTATCTTGCGCCAAGATCCAGATATTGTCATGATTGGAGAAATCCGAGATTTAGAAACTGCCCAAATTGCGGTTCAGGCCTCTTTAACGGGGCATTTAGTTTTAGCAACCTTGCATACCAATGATGCTCCTTCGGCGGTAACGAGGCTTATTGATATGGGTATCGAACCATTTTTACTCTCATCAACTCTATTAGGAGTTTTGGGTCAGCGTTTAATCAGATTATCCTGCATTGATTGTGGTGGAGTTGGATGTCTTAAATGCGGAGAGTCTGGATATAGTGGCAGGGCTGGAATATATGAGTTAATGTCTACCGATGAAGAGATGAGGGAGCTCATTCACAATCGAGCGCCTGAAAGTGAATTACGTAAGCATGCAATTACTCATGGCATGCGTACGCTTGCTGGGGATTGTCAGCGATGGATTGATGCTGGTAAGACAACTCCTGAGGAAGTATTTCGCGTGACTGGCTTAGCAGGTAATGAGTTCCCGATTTAATAAGGTTGATTGAATGCCGCATTATCGTTTTGAAGCACTAACTTTTGCTGGAAAGACAGAGCGCGGTAGTGTTGAAGGTGATAGTTTGCGTACTGTGCGTCAAGGATTAATTGCAAGACAGCTTGTTCCTATCAGAATTGAGCTTGAATCAGAGTGGGCCAAAAATTTATATTGGCAAAGATTTTTTTCTGATAATCGTGCCCTAAGTCGTTCCGAGTTGGCGGTGTTCTCAAAGCAACTGGCTCTTCTGGTGCGCTCAAGTGTCTCCATAGAGGAAGCACTCCGAGTGTTGGGTGATGAAACTGCTAAGCCTCACGTAAAAAAAGTTTTACAGACCGTTTCGGACGAATTGCGTTCGGGCCTGCCACTTTCCCGTGCAATTGCCATTCATCCCGATAGTTTTGACGACTTGTATCAAGGCGTAGTTGCTGCTGCAGAGCAATCTGGAAAAATGGGTCAGGTACTTACTCAGCTCGCTGAATTTTTGGAAAAAAGGCAGGCTCTCAAACAAAAAGCTTTAGGCGCATTAGCTTATCCAGCTATGCTCACAGCTGTTTCGTTTATGGTCATTATGTTTCTGATGACGTATGTAGTGCCTCAAATTGCTAGGGTATTTCAGAGTTCCAAACAAACACTACCTTTTTTAACGAAAGCAATTTTGGCGATTTCTGGATTTATCAGTTCGTGGGGCTTGGTGCTTTTGTTGCTGGTAGCCGCAATTTTTTTTCTTGGGGGGCGTGCCTTAAAGCAAGAGGAGAACCGTATAAAATTTGATCGCTTTTGTCTCAATCTACCAATTTTGGGACCGCTTATCTTGTCATTTGAAACGGCAAGATTTGCAAATACTATGGCAATGTTAGTTATGGCTAGTGTACCCATATTAACTTCGCTAAGAAGCGCAAGAAATACTCTTATGAACCATGTTTTGCGTAAAGCAATAGAGTCAACGGAGTTACGGCTTAGGGAGGGTGCAACTTTAGCCCAGGCACTTGGAAGTCAGGCTGTATTTTCCCCATTATTGATACATCTAATTCGTGCTGGAGAGGCTTCCGGGAAGCTGGGCGAGATGTTGAAGTATGGAGCTGAGAATGCTGAGTTAGAAGCAGAGCAAAAGACCAAGCTTTTTACGGGCATCCTTGAGCCAGCCCTGATTTTGTTAATGGGGTTATTGGTTCTGGTAATTGTTATGGCAGTAATGCAACCAATTCTTGAGCTTAACTCTGGTGTGCATTAAATATGGAATCTAAATAGATCCAGGTATGAAAGTTTTGATACTAATATGGGGTCGCAATCGAACCAAGGAGATCCATATATCTCTTCTGGGGTGTGTTTTGGTTATTTTGGCCCTCTTGTTGGCCGCCACTTTTTCATTATATATTTTGATGAAAATTTCGACAAATGCAAAACATTTGTTAATAAATCAAGATTTTGGCGATGTAGGTAGATTAATTCAGCGCGTAGATGACTATGAAGAAAAATTGTATGGGTTGCAAATTCAATTGGAGGATGCTGAACGTCGCCTGAGAAATTTAGACTTACTTAAAGAGCATAATTTAAAACATCCAAAATTACCCATTAGCAATACAGTTGATCAATCTTTTATGTCCACTAGCCCAAACTCATTTGGTGTGCGTGTGGATCAAACATTAGGGCGGACAGAGTTATTTCTGGCCAGACTGGCGTTGGCCGAAAAAAAACTTCAATATAAAGTTGCACAAAATTCGTCCTTCATCCACTTAGACTCGCCTTTGCTTGGCAGTAAGATTATTACTAGTCAGTATGGATATCGTCTAGATCCATTTACCCATTTATTAGCATGGCATAACGGTATTGATATTTCAGCTAAACCAGGCACAATAATTTTAGCGGCCGCAGATGGCATTGTAAAAAGAGCAGGGTGGGTAGGTGGATACGGGTATTTAGTCGAGATTGAGCATGCCAATCATTTAGTAACACGTTATGCCCACGTTCAAGAGTTATTTGTATCCCAAGGTCAGCACGTAAAGTCACAACAGATGATTGCTAAGGTAGGTAGCACTGGTAGGTCAACAGGACCTCACTTGCATTATGAGGTATTGGACTCTAGAGTTACTTCATCATAAGTTGACAGGCTTGATCAAGAGAATTGGCTGCACCAATAATGCCTGGCCAACATTGGTCATCAATTACCCAGGTGGGAATCTCGCGTAGGTAGTTGCTAAAACGTCCCTTGTTCTCAAAGCGCCCCCTAAAGCCAGATTTTTCAAAAAAATACCCAAGTTTTGGAATTATTCCACCGCCAATATAAAGCCCC
>Ga0364887_10177_pt1 | contig 44426 bp, 37 predicted proteins | sample ExccelJu500001D4_4_FD_206924 | JGI IMG/M metagenome (GOLD analysis project Ga0364887, IMG submission 206924) | Enriched cells from Trout Bog Lake Hypolimnion, Wisconsin, USA - BchlTB.July23.5000.01.D4 | ecosystem: Environmental > Aquatic > Freshwater > Lake > Hypolimnion/Profundal zone | place...
CCAAAAAGAAAAGCAAGAAAAAAACATTGACCAAAGAAGACAAAAAGTATAACCGAACAATCTCCTGACAAAGGGTTATTGTTGAGCATATTATCCGTGAACCTAAAATATTCAGGATAATTGCCGAAAGATATAGGAATAGAAGAAAAAGATTTGGTACTAAGGTTAAACCTCATTGCAGCTTTTCATAATAGGGCAATTGACTTAAACCTCAAATGAATTGTCGAAGAGGTCTATTATTAATGTATTTATGTCTCGTAGAAGCTTAAGCTTTTGCGACGGAAGCCTAAGCTTTTACTACGGAAGCCTAAGCTTTTGCGATGGAAGCTTAAGCTTTTGCGATGGAAGCTTAAGTTTTTGCTACGGAAGCTTAAGCTTTTACTATGAAAACTTAAGCTTTTGCGATGGAAGCTTAAGCTTTTATGATGGGAGGCATACCAAATATGCCCCCCTATCTTGTCGGTGGGATGTAAAAACCAAGTGAGAGAAGTGGAAAATGCCTGTTACAAAGGCTTTTTGGATGGTTTTTTCAAGGAAGGTTTCGCTAAAAGCGAAGCCTTCCTTAGTAGCAAACTGATGACTAGCAATTGTAAACACTTGTAACTTTTTTATTAGGGTACAATGTATGCTTTGTTTGGGGAATGGGGGGAAATAAGAATTTGAGTAAACTATTTAATCCAAAATAAAATAATTCTTTAATATTGTTTTGGATTTTAGGCAGAAATATTAACAACTAAATTATGAACCGAGTAAGAATTTCAAAAAAACTATTTCTCCCCCTTTTACTTATCATTCCTTTTTTTATCAAAGCCCAACTGCGTGATGAATATTTAAAAGCGAATATTGTTCTAAAGAATAATGAACGAAAAACTGGTTTTATAAGCAATGTCCAATTCGCAAAAATTAGCTCTCACATAGATTTTAAACAAACATTGCAAGACAAAAAAACAATCAAATATGACACTTCTCAGATAAATGAAATACTAGTGGAAGATAGTATCGAATATAAGGTTCTTAGGTATAAACCAGAGCTTTCGAAGGACACAATAAGAGCTATTGGAAGGTTAATTTTGAAGGGCAAAGCATCATTGTATAAAACTTTTTATCGTGGAGGTGAGGTTTATATTGTTTCGAACAATGGTAAATTTTACCCACTTCAAAATGATGAGCTTGTAGTGGGAGACAATGAGATTACCCACTATTATTATAAAAGCTATTTTAAAGAAGCACTGATTGGATATGATGACATTGGTGTTGAAATAGATAAAATGGTTTTTGGTGAAAAGGAAATTGTCAGAATAATTTCGGCTTACAATGAAAAGCTTTCATCAAAAAGTATTCTTTTCCCTGTTCACAGGGATAAAATAAAACATTTTGTTTTTGTGGACGTGGAGGGGATGATAAAAAATTCGAATGAGAGTGAATTTGGCATTCAGGGAACCTATAGGATTTATTTTCCTAATCAAAGTAGGAGTACATCAATAAATATTGGACTTAATTATTATAGCTACAAGTTCAGTAATCAATTGGACTCTTTTAGTACTTCAGGGGTTTTTACCATGTATAATCAAGCAAAAACACAGACACTAATTTCACTACCTATTACAATTCAACAAAATATCTTGAATCGTAGTTTCAGACCTTATGTATTGTTTGGTGAAGACTTAACTTGGGTAAGTGACGTTATTAATTCGAACAAGGGAGCATACGAACAAGGAGTTCAAAATAACTTGGGATTAGGAATTGTTTTTGGAGTTGGAATAGAAGCAGACTTAGCAACAAAGTTCAGAGTGAAAGGGGAGTATAAACATGAATCCTATACTCATTTATTGCTGCTTGGTTTAGGTTACTACTTTTAAGCCACGCTACCGAACCAATTTTGCTTGCGTCTTTATAAAACATCATCTCCACAAACAATTGGAGCTATTTAATAGCAAAATTTAAGCGTTTATATATGGAAACAGAAAATAACAAAAGCATTCAGTCTCTTTATAAACCGAGAAACCCAGATTCGCACAAAGGGGATTATGGCCATGCGTTGATTGTAGCAGGAAGCAAAGGCAAGATGGGTGCCGCTGCCATTGCTGCAAAAGCTTGTTTGCGTGCCGGGGTAGGGTTGGCAACCGTAAATGTGCCTGAAGAAGAAAGGGGCATCTTGCAAATAGCCGTGCCAGAAGCGATGCTTACCATGCGTGAAAATACTACTGATATATCCTGCTTTACTGCGGCTTGCATTGGTCCAGCAATAGGAACGGACAAAGGGGCGCAGGAACTGTTGGAAGATTTATTGGATAGGTTTCATCAACCATTATTGCTCGATGCCGACGCACTGAACATTGTGGCTGCCAACAATAAACTGTTCGATAAGATTGTAGCAGGCACGGTACTTACCCCGCATTCGGTGGAGTTTGACAGGCTGTTTGGCATACATGAAACGAGGGATAGCAGGATAAGCACTGCCATTGCATTGGCGGCAAAACACAAATGGGTCATTGTTTTGAAGGGACATAAAACGTTGGTAACGCATTGCGGCGAGGTGTTTATAAACAACACTGGCAATGCTGGGCTAGCAAAAGGCGGCTCTGGGGATGCGCTTTCGGGAATCATCTGTGCCTTGTTGGCTCAGGGATACAAATCCTTTGATGCCGCAAGGATAGGCGTGCTTATCCACGGCTTAGCAGCAGATATTGCATTGAATAAGCAAAGTGTGGAAAGCATGCTTATAACCGACGTTATTGATTGCTTGGGAAGTGCCTTTAAAAGTTTGAAAGGGTGATTTGAAATCAACTTATAACTCATTTTATAAACTTCCCCACAACAGGTAGCTTCTGGAACTCTTTCTTTTCTATCAAAAAAATAAACCACGAATAGGTAAAGACCAATAAGGTGGCGATGAAAAGCCCAAACCATAGATTGCCCCAAAGTGCGGTGATGCCTTTGTGGATGAAGAAAAGTAGGATGACGATAAGCATATACGCCACTAGTTTCTTCCAAGCGTATGGGATGTAATAAGCCTTTTGCCCCCACACAAAACTGAGTACCATCATAGTTCCATAACAAAGGAATGTTGCCCACGCACTTGCCATATAGCCAAAGTTGGGGATGAAAAAGTAGTTTACTACGAGGGTTATGGACGTTCCGATGAGGGTGATATAAGTGCCGGCGATGGTTTTGTTGCTCAGTTTAAACCATACACTGAGGTTGTAATAGATGCCCAGAAAGATGTTTGCCAACAACAATATCGGCACTACAGCTAGCCCCACCCTGTATTGCGGCCCAATGAAATATTTCCAGATGGGTATGTAAAGGCTCACCACCAAAAACATCAGGGTAATGACGATCACAAAGAATTTCATCACCCGTGCATAGGTACGTTGAGGGTTTGTACTCTCTGCCTGCTTGAAGAAGAAGGGTTCGGCACCCATTTTAAAAGCTTGGATAAACAAAGTAATCAGGATGGATAATTTATAACAAGCATTGTAAATACCTACCTGACCCTCCTTGAAGTCTTGTGTGCCGGGCAGCCATTTGTTGAGCATCAGCCTGTCGAAAGTCTCGTTTATGATTCCCCCAAAACCTACAATCAACAATGGCAGGGAGTAAACCATCATCTCTTTCCAAAGGGTGGTGTTGAATTGGAACCGTATTTGTTTTACTTCTGAGAATAATAAGAAAAGTGTAAGGATAGACTGCACCAGGTTTGCCAATACCACATAAACAATGGGATTTGTCTGTGTATTGTAAACAAATCGTACCATGCTATCAGGGTTTTTCTCTAAAGTGCCGGCACAATAACCAATGAAAAACCAAGTGAGAAACATGTTGATGGTGATGCCCAATATCTTGATGACGGCAAACTTAATTGGTCTCCCTTCCTGCCGCAATTTGGCAAATGGAATGGTGCTTAATGTATCAAATGCAATGACGAGAATGCTGTATTTTATCAGTAATGGAATATCCGCCAAGCCGGTTGCATTGCCTATCCAACTTTGATTATACCATAGCAACAACGTGAACATTATTGTGGAGACAAAAAGCGAAATGGCAGTGGTACTGTAAATGGTTTTCTTGTATTCTTCACGGGATGAGAAGCGGAAATAGGCAGTTTCAAAACCATAAGTGAACAATACATTCAGCACAGGAAGGGCCGCATATATCAATCCCATCTTACCAAAGTCAGATGTTTTGATATGATGGGAATAGGTCAAGAAAGGCGTTAACAAGTAATTGATAAACCGTGCGGCAATGGAACTCAATCCATACCACATAGTTTGCGATGCTAATTTTTTAATATTACTCAAAGAGAATTGTGATTAATATGATTTGAATGAAAAAAATGATTCATCTAAGTTATAATCTTTATAGGGTTTCGAACCCTGTAAATGTATACAAGTTACAAATGTAATGCTAGTGAACGTGAATGTAAAGCGGAGGTACATTTTCCTTGCCGGGTTCGGCAAAGCGTTTGTCCCTGATGAAGGCCGTGTCGCTGAGGGAATATAAGAACGCCGTAAGCTGGCCAATCTCATAATTACTCAGGGGCATTTTGTGCCGCAATATACTGTCTGTTGTAGGCCCGTCAACGACTTTGCTACGATAATGATTGAATATATTCAGCAAACTAAAGAACCTTCCATCGTGTCCATAGGGTGCTGAGTAGGCAACATTCCGTAGGCTCGGTACCCTAAACTTTAACGAATCCTCTCGCTTTCCTGTCACCCGCATCCTCCCAAAATCGTTCATATAATTATCTGCTGGCTCACCAATATTGCGATAACTATAGTCGGTAAACATCGGTTCTGTATGGCAAACCTCACACTTAGCCTTGAAGATGTCATAGCCCAATTGCTCTGGCAGGATAAACTTGTCTTCTCCACGCATCACCCTGTCGTACTTGCTATTGCTGCTCACCAACATCAGCAAAAATTGTGTCAATGCCTTCATTATTCTAGGTGTATTGATGGTTGCATCTCCAAAAGCCTTGGTAAACATTCGCTTATAGGCAGTATCCTTCTTGAGTTTCAGGATAACACTATCCATGTTTTCCCCCATTTCGCTAGGGTTAGTAATCGGCGCAATGGGTTGCAGTTCCAGTTTATGAATCCTTCCATCCAACATGAAATCTTTCTGCCAAGCAAGGTTAAAGAGGGCAGGTGTGTTGCGGAAGGTCTGGGAGTTATTGACCCCGTGGCTAAATGGATGATCGTAAGTGGCAAAGGCGCAGAACTGTTGGTGACAGCTTCCACAGGGAAAGTTGCCATCCTTGCTCAACCGCCCATCATAAAACAGCTTCTTTCCGAGGTCGAAGCCTTCTTGTGTAACTGGGTTCTTCTTAAAATCATATACCGGTTTTGGCCAACCCTTTGGCACAACAAAAGGGATGGACGTGCCAATAATTTTATTGGAAACCTCTTTATCCTCCCACGAAACAGCGAGGAAAACAAAGAGAACCAGTGCTAATATCGTAGTTGTAAGTCGGCTCATTTAGTAATCCTCCCTGTTTATTTTACTACGCTGACTCTTTATTATAGAGTTCCTTTTCTTACCCTCAATCCTCTTTTCCTTAGCTGCTTTTGATGGGTGGGTGGCTATCCTTATTTTCTTTTTCAGGATGGCATGATTGACCAATTCGTTCATCTTTACAATCACATTGGCCTTATTATCTAGTTGAGTCCTAGCTGTTTGGGACTTAACCAACAACAACCCTTCGCTGGTTATTTTGTTGGAAAGTTTTTGATAGATAAGTTGCCTTTGCCCTTCACTCACCAATGTCGAATTGCTTACATTCCACCTGCCTTCCACCATCGTTTCCACCTTGTTCACATTTTGTCCGCCACTGCCGCCACTCCTTGCCGTTTGAAACTGTATCTCTGCGGTAATATCTATTTCCATCAGATAAAATTAGGGGAAATATTGTATATGGGTATCTTAAATAAGTTGAATGGTTACGCAAACTATACTTTTAGATGCCTTCGAATAGGATGCTTTGTCTTGTGTGGGCCAATACTATCTTCAATCTTCCGCATCTACAACGTCTTATACGTAATCATTTAGTAAAAGTACTTTCTTCTTATCCTAATATCAATCAAAACTAATCCACTCTTTGCCATAAGGTATGATTGATTAACCCTGAAGGTAAAGAAGGTTGGCACGGTTGCCCATTTCCTACCTAAAAGGAATGGATAATAAGACAAAAGACTACAACAATATTTAAGATTGATAGAATCTTTACCCATCATTCATGCCCTGAAACCAATAACTCTATGTTTTTTGCATAAAAACAAGGAACAATTTCAAATAACATTAATGTTATTGGCAAAACCTCCATGTTATTTTGGTAAATACAAGGAACAATTCAAAATAACATTAGTGTTATTGGCAAAACTTCCATGTTATTTGATTAAATACATGGAACAATTCAAAATAACATTAGTGTTATTGGCAAAACTTCCATGTTTTTTTGATAAATACATGGAGTAAATGGCAATAACATTAGTGTTATTGGCGAAACTTCCCTAATGATGGGTTAAAAGGTATGAAGGAAGGTGAATGAGAGTAGCCTTGTTGTTGAAACTTATGGAAAGAAGGGGTTTGTTGTGGGAAAGAAGGGGGAACTAAGGGGCAAGAAAGGGAAGAGTTGGCAATTGTTAATGATAATATCCAATAACCCTATCTACTTCTATGATAGGAACACCTTCCCTGTATATAGTCTTGCTGATGTAGTTACCCTTGGAGTCGTAAGTGTATTTGTAGCTTTTCGAGATAGTCCATAACAGAGTCTTATTCTTATCATATCGCTCCAAATTTTCAATTGTTTTATTTCCTTTGTGGTCATATTTAAATGTATATTTACGCATACTACTATCTAGATATGTAGTAGTAATGTACTTTGCCTTTTTGTTAGCACCGATTCTTCCTGTTGTATAGTAGTATTCTCTTATTTGGCCATTTAAGTATGACTTTCCTATATAAGAGTGTGTCTTTCCTTTTTGTGAGAATAAGGATTCCCCTCTCAAATTTCCTTTGCCATCATAACCTGCACCTTTTATTTTATCTTTTTCATAATCTATTTTTGTGATTGTAATTAAATTATAATTTCCCACACTATCAATTAAGTAGTCATAACGAGTTGAATGATTATCCTCATATTTCGTTATTAATGAATCTTCCTTAGTTCCATTTCCTCTGATTCTGATATTTGATATTAAGTTCTTATGGCGATCGTATTTGAAAATTTCACTGTGATATTTATTTGCTTCTAGAACATTTGAATCTACCCATTCAATTAAGTTATTCAAACTATCATATTTGTATGAACGTATCCATTCTAGGTTATATGGTGTGTCAATATTTATCCTTTCTTTTATATCTCCATTCAAAGTATATATAATTGAATCATTAATATAGCGATATTCTGCAAGGTTGCTAAAAATGCTTTCCCACTCGTCGATACCTTTTGGGTCTTTTATCAAATCGTGGTTGTATGCTAATATGTTACCTTGGGTTCTTACAAACTTTACTTTACCCTTTAGCTTTTCTTCAAGCCCAAAATTGTCTTTACAATTAATACGAGAATGTATCTTTTGTGATAAAGACACAAGCGGAAGGATAGCCAACAGGATGATAAGAAGCTTCATGTTTGTTTTTATTTATCACAAATGTAATAGTTCTATTTAGAAAAGACGGCTGTAGATAATAACAGGTGCATAAAACTTTTTCGCTTCGTGAGGACACGAATCGAATGATGAGATTTGACAACTTTTTAAAAGTTGTCAAATCTTGCGAATAAAAGTGCAGCCACATATTGAGATAGGGGCCGCACCTTTTAATATAACTGCCCTTCTTCTACATAAAAGGTATCTTTGTATAAATAAAGGATAATGACAGACGAAGAACTGAAGGAATTAGTGGCAGGATTGGCAGTTGATAGTGCTAAATTGAAAGCCGAATTGAGAGAAGCTAAGGAAATAATCCTTGAGAATGAAAGAGTAGCTAATGAAAGAACGGCGAAGAATGATGCAATTGCTGCAAAGAATGAAGCAATTGCTGCAAAGAATGAAGCGAGGTTTTCAAAGATGCACTTCGACCAAAGTGCCATGTCACACAATTTTGGGAGTGCCGTTGAAGATTATTTCTATAACTCGATGGCAGATAATCCTACGCTTGGAGGCATCCAGTTTGATGATATAGGCAGGAACGTACAAAGAAGGTCTAAAAGACTGGAGGATGAATATGATATTGTATTGTATAATGGCGATTGTATTGCCTTGATAGAATGTAAAACCAAGGCACATGAAAAAGATATAACAACGCTGATAGATAAGAAAGTAGCTAATTTCAGGGCATTGTTTCCTCATTATAAGGATTATAAGATTTATCTTGGTCTTGCAAGCTTTTCCTTTTATCCCGACTTAGAAGCCTTTGCCAGAGAAAAAGGAGTAGCTATACTAAAACAAAAAGGAGAGGTGATGGAAATAGAAGCAGACAACCTGAAAGCATATTGATTTAATTGATAAAATGCAATTGATAATTGATAAAGTGCAGCCCCATCCCTAGATAGTGGCTGCACTTTTAGCAAATGAAGGCTTCGCTTCGAGCGTAACCTTCCTTAACCGAGCCAATTAGTTTTTGTATTGATAAAAGTATATAGTTTAATATCCTGTTTTCTGTTACTTTTGCCCGCCGGAAATGCAAGTCCACTGGCTTGCGAAAGACGGGTTTGGAAGGTTAAAAAAGAAACATACTAACATGGGAGCTCAATTAAAAGAAGTACGCAACAGGATAAAGAGTGTTCAGAGTACGCAGCAGATTACTAAGGCGATGAAGATGGTGAGTGCGGCGAAACTTAGGAAGGCACAGGATTCTATCATCCAGATGAGGCCTTATTCGCAAAAGTTGCAAGAGATGCTTAGCAACATAGTGAGCAATATAGATGGCAACGTGGATTTGAAGCTTGTGGAAGAAAGAGAGATTGAAAAGGTATTGTTGATAGTGATAACCAGCGACAGGGGATTGTGTGGTGCATACAACGCCAACGTGGTGAAACTGGCAAAGGCTACCGTGGAAGAAAAATATAGCAGTCAGTTTGCTAAAGGCAACGTGACTGTGTGGAACATTGGCAAGAAAGGCTGGGAGAGCTTGACTAAATCGGGCTACAAAACCGATGCTACCTTTAAAGATATATACCTGAACTTAAACTTTGAGAACGTTCAGGCGGCTTCAAAGGCGGCTAGGACGGCCTTTGAAAACAAAGAGTTTGATGCAGTGGAACTGATATACAGTGAGTTTAAGAATGCGGCAACGCAACAGTTTAAGGCAGAGCAGTTTCTGCCAATCCCTAAGGTCACAAGCCAGCCAGGGGCTAAGAAAGCTGACTTTATTTTTGAACCAGCACAAGATGTTTTGATTGCCGAATTGATGCCTAAGATATTGAATACACAATTATATAAGGCAGTATTAGACGGCAACGCCAGCGAACACGGTGCCAGGATGACGGCAATGGACAAGGCGAGCGAAAACGCAAACGAGCTATTGAAGAGCCTGAAACTTAGCTACAACAGGGCAAGGCAAGCTGCCATTACTACAGAGCTTACCGAAATTGTAAGCGGCGCAGCAGCATTGGAAGGATAAGATTTCTCTTTCGCCACAAAGACACGAAGCCTCAAAGAAGCACTAAGAAAAAAGGAAAAATAAGGAAAGAAACGCTTAGTGCTTCTTTCTGTCTTAGAGTCTTTGTGGCATTTTTTTATACAAATGGAACTAAGCGAAATAATACCACATATTGAAGTACTCATCTTTGCCAGCGACAAGCCGTTGACGGCCTTGGAGATTGTGGAACTGATAAACAATGCTTTCGGGTTTATGGAGCAAAGGGTTTCGCTGGAGCAAGTGGAGACATGTATTATTGGCATCAAAGAGAAGTATAGCTCGGAGTTTTATCCATTTGAAATAAAAGAAAGTGGGGGCGGGTTGCAGTTCTTGACTAAACCACATTACTACAAGACAGTTGCCCAACTGAATGGAGATAAGTTCCTGAAAAGATTATCCAATGCTGCTTTGGAAACACTCGCCATCATTGCTTACAAGCAACCGATTACAAAGGGCGAAATAGAAAGTATACGTGGGGTAAACAGCGATTATAGCGTCCAGAAGCTATTGGAAAAAGAACTGATACTGATTGCAGGACGCAATGAGAAGTTGCCTGGGCATCCACTTTTATATACTACTTCTAAGAACTTTATGGATTACTTCGGCATCAACTCTGCCGATGATTTGCCTAAGATAAGAGAGGTATTGGCTGAGCAGTTTACACAAGGGACTATCGTTATGCCTGAGGATTTTGCTTCTTCAAAAGAAAAGTTCAGTGATGATGAATCACCTTCAAATATTGTAGTAAATGAAGAAGGCAAGTTGGATGATAAGCATAATACTGATTAAATGATTTGAATGAAAGAAATGATTTGTAACTTAAACGCCCTCTTTTCTTCTTAGCATAAATCTTATTTCTTTTATTAAACCCAAACATACATTTCCCAAAAGAATTATAATACACTAGAATGAGTTTATCTAATCAACAATTGACAGCTATTGCCGAACAGTTTGGAACACCTGTATATGTTTATCATGCAGAAAGAATGGCGGAGCAATATCAGAACCTTACAACCGCCTTTGCTGGTCAGGATGTAAAGATATTTTACGCTTGTAAAGCATTGACCAACATTAATATCCTAAAACACTTCAAGGAATTGGGCTCCAATGTGGATTGTAGTTCTATCAATGAAGTAAAGCTTGCACTTCATGCAGGTTTTACGCCCGAAAGGATATTATATACTAGTAATGGCATTGCCTTTAGTGAAATAGAAGAAGCTCAAAGCTTGGGGGTTCATATTAATATTGACAGTCTATCTAACCTTAAAAAGTTTGGTGAGAAGTTTGGGCATAGCTATCCAGTTGGTGTGCGATTGCGTCCTAACATTATGGCGGGCGGTAACCTTAAAATATCTACCGGTCATGATAAAAGCAAGTTTGGTATTCCCATAGACCAAATGGATGAGTTGTTTAAAATAATTGAGGAAACTGACTTGTTCATACAGGGTCTTCATATTCATACTGGCAGTGAGATTAAAGATGTGGAGGTATTTATCAAAGGCATTGAAGTGTTGTTTGATATCATCCCATCGTTTAAAGAACTTGAGTTTATTGATTTGGGTGGTGGCTTCAAAGTACCTTACAAAAAAGGTGACCACGAAACTGATATTACCCATTTGGCTGAGAAAGTAGGTGAGGCATTTGAAAATCATCCTAATCCCAATGGAAAACATTTACAGGTTTGGTTTGAGCCAGGGAAATATTTAGTGAGTGCTGCTGGTTATTTGATTACACAGGTAAATGTTTTGAAAGAAACAAATGCCACCCATTTTGCTAGTGTAAACAGTGGCTTCAACCATTTGATACGTCCTATGTTTTATGATGCCTATCATCAGATTACAAATATCAGTAACCCTAATGGGGAAGAAAAACATTACTCAGTTGTTGGGAATATTTGTGAGACTGATACGTTTGCTTGGGATAGGAAACTGCATGCAATAAGGGAAGGCGACTATCTTGTTTTTGCAAATGCAGGAGCTTATGGTTTTGAAATGAGCAGCAACTTCAACAGTCGCTACAAGCCTGCAGAGGTATTGGTAAAAGACAATAACTTTCATTTGATAAGGAAAAGGGATGAATTTGAAGATTTATTAAGAAATCAAATAGAAGTTATTTAGTTTGCACCGCAATGATAGAAATACGCAACATACAAAAGTCTTTTGATGGCAGGGTGATACTCGATGATATCAGTGCCGTGATGGAAACTGGAAAATGCAACCTCATCATTGGGGCAAGTGGTAGTGGCAAAACGGTATTGACTAAATGTATGGTTGGGTTATTTAAACCCGATAGTGGCGATATTATCTTTGATGGAAAGGGAATCATTGAAATGACAGATGATGAACGTACATCTTTGCGAAGGCAAATAGGTATGCTGTTTCAAGGTTCGGCTTTGTTTGATAGCATGACGGTGGAGCAGAACATTTTGTTTCCATTGGATATGTTTAGCAAGCAAACCCTAACAGAGAAAAAGAAAAGAGTGAATGAAGTATTGGAAAAAGTAAACTTGGTTGGTGCAAATAAGAAATTTCCTGCTGAGTTGAGTGGTGGGATGAAGAAAAGAGTAGGTATTGCAAGGGCTATTGTATTAAACCCTAAGTATCTTTTTTGTGATGAACCAAATTCAGGTCTTGATCCTCAGACTTCTTTGTTAATTGATAAACTGATACACGATATTACTATCGAATACAACATCACCACCGTTGTTGTGACCCACGATATGAACAGTGTAATGGAAATTGGCAACAATATCATCTACGTACATCAGGGAAAGAAAGAGTGGGAAGGCAGCAATAAAGAAATTATTTTCAGTGACAATGTTCTCATCAACAAATTCATCTTCGCCTCCGAATTCTTGCAAGATGCCAAGCAAATGCGGATGATAGAAACCGGGAAAATAGGTTGAAGTAGAAATAATAAAAGCAGTTACAGTTTCTGCAACTTATTTATTTAATTCAATTAATAGATTGCTTTTTGAAGTAATTCTTAACAGTAATTAGATTTGTAATGCCAATATAAATTATGCTTACTTCTTGTCAAATTGTGGTTTGTTTCTGCTAAAATGATGGATGCAGTATTTAGTTCAAAAAAAATATGGATACGTTCCTTTCAAATTTATTACTCTACTTTGATTAGCTTATAAGCAATAAATCACAACCCATTGTTTTGTTTTAAGATCATTACATTATTCATAGCTATTTACTATCCAGATTATCAGAAACTCAAGCATTTCTATAAATGTTTATGCCAACGCCTTATACAAATTTATTTTATAAATCTCGACTTACGAATAGCAATCATACTGAAATGTTCCCAAATAGAAACGACATTTTATTTTGTAAATGACTATCACATTAAAGTTTCCCTTATGTAGATGCCTAGAACATTGTATGCTTTTTTCTTCCACTTTTTACATATAATTTTACTTTTCAAATTATTTAGTCCTTAATTTGTATTGGTTATTTAGTTTAGATTAAAATATACACATGAAAAGAGTACTCCTGTTTACCGTCCTGTCGCTTTCTATATTTACTAATACGCTTTTTGCACAAGTGGCAACCAATAAAAAGGCACTGGATGCCAGATCTAAATCGTTAGCCAAAGAACATTCAGACAACCTGCAAAAGGCTTATACCCTTGCCAAGCAAAATCATTGGGAATTAATAAAGAACAACTACAAGCACGGCGTTTCGTGTTTGGTGGGCGTAGATAATTTCAACCGCCCTATCTATTACACCACTTTAGATAACACCATTGCTGCTGCCACCGTGGGTGCAAACAAATTGTGGCCGGGGGGCAGTTCGGGTTTGAACATAAGCAGTGGCGACAGTTACCTGAAAAACAAATTGGCTATCTGGGATGGCGGCGGTGTATTGGGAACGCACGTAGAATTGGCGGGAAGAGTGACTCAAAAGGATGGTGCTGCCGTTTCAACCGGCGAAGGTTCCGTACACGCTACCCACGTTACCGGAACAATGATGGCAACGGGCATCAACCCACTGGCAAAAGGGATGAGCTTTAAGATGCCGGGCATTCAGGCTTACGATTTTAATAATGACAATAGCGAAATGAGCAGTGCGGCAGCGGGATTGCTTTTGTCTAACCACTCTTATGGAACCATTAGTGGTTGGTATCTGGATACTAATGGCGATTGGATTTTTGAAGGGGTTCATGGCGATACTGCCGACCTTAACTTTGGTTATTATAACTCAGATGCGCAGACATGGGACAATATTGCCTTCAATGCACCTTATTATACAATAGTAAAAGCAGCAGGAAACAATAGGAATGAAAATGGCCCTGCCGTTGGTGGCATTTATTATTACTACGACGAGAGTGGAGTAAAACAGCAAGGCATTAGGCCAGCGGGTATATCGAACAATGACAGTTACCGTACAATTGCTACAAACAGTAATGCAAAAAATATTATCACCGTAGGAGCAGTAAATGGTATTCCGAATGGATATAAAACCCCATCGGATGTGGTAATGACCGACTTTAGCAGTTGGGGCCCAACGGATGATGGGCGGATAAAACCAGACCTTGTTGCAGATGGTGTAAACCTGCTTTCGTGTAGTGCCGATAGTAATACTGCTTACACAACATTGAGCGGAACATCTATGGCTACACCCAATGTCACGGGTTCTTTGATGCTCTTGCAGGATTATTATTCGCATTTACGAAATGGTACTTTCATGCGCGCTGCCACCTTGAAAGGGCTTGCCATTCATACTGCCAACGAAGCGGGTAGTTCTCCTGGCCCGGATTATCAGTTTGGTTGGGGACTGCTGAATGTGGCAAAAGCGGCTGATGTAATAACTGCTGCAATTGGTGGAAACAACGCAAGCACTAGCAAGCATTTGATGTACGAAAATGTATTGAACAATGGACAGACCGACACTATAAAAGTTGTTGCATCGGGCAATAGTCCGATTACTGCTACCATCAGTTGGACTGACCCAGCAGGAAGCGTGGTGAATTCGAACATCCTTAATAATACCAACATAGAACTGGTAAACGATTTGGACTTAAGGATTACCAATGGCGGCACCACTTATTACCCTTGGGTTTTAAATCCTTTTGTTCCTGCTGCTGCCGCAACAAAGGGGGATAATTATTTGGATAATGTAGAGAAAATAGAAATAGATACCGTTGTGCCGGGGCAGGTTTATACCATCATCATATCTCATAAGGGTACACTAACCAACGGTTCGCAAGCTTATTCTTTGATAGTGAGTGGGGGTGGTGGGCAGCAGTATTGTACCCCATCACAAACAAGTTCTTCTGGTGCTTCGATAAATAATGTTTCTTTTGGAGGTATCAATTATACCAATAGTGGCGGATGTGTTTCTTACAGCAACCTCACAAACCAAACTGCTACCATAAAACCAAACCAATCGTTACCAATCAACATTAATCTAGGTAGTTGTGATGGATTGGCACATAGCAAAACAGTGAATGTTTATATAGATTACAATGGAAATGGCAGCTTCAATGACAGTGGCGAATTGGTGGCTACGGGTAGTGTATCTGGTATCAACAATACTTTTACTGCTACTGTAACACCTCCATCCTCACTAACTATTGGCGCCTATACTTTAATGAGAATTGTAGCAGTTGATACTACCAATGTAACTACTATCAACCCTTGCAGCACCTACATGAATGGAGAAACACAGGACTATCGCGTTTTTATCACACAACCTGACAATGATATCGCCTTAAGTTCTATCATTACCCCAATCACTGGCGATTATTCAAGTAGTACACAAATGATAGCGGTTCAAATAACGAACAATGGTTCTTTGACTCAATCATCAGTTGTCTTGAATACAGTGGTTAAAAGTGGCAATACTATTGTGGCGAACCTTAGTGGTACTTATCCCGATTCTATTGCTAGTGGCGCAACGGTTACCTACACTTTTCAGTCAGTATTTGCAAGTATACCTTCTACCAATTATACAATCACGGCTACTGCTTCTATTCCTGTAGATAATTTTCCCTCAAATAATTCCCTTACCGAAAACATAACCATTGCCCCTCCTGTTGCTGCAACTGCTAATGATTGTAGTGGCACAACTACCTTAAAAGTTACCTCGCCAAGCGGAACAAAGTACGCTTGGTACAACAATACACTTTCTACTGCTTCGCCTATTGCTACTGGCACACAGGCAACTGTTGCTCTTCCTACAAGTGAAACAATTGTTTATTTGGGCACGGGTACAAGTGGGTTTGTAGGTCCGGTTGATAAGGGTACTTATACAGGGGGTTATCAGGCTAATACCAGTAATTATCTAAATTATTCATCTAAAGTTCCTGTGATATTAGAAAGTGCAAGACTATACACCCACAATCCAGGAACAATTACCATCGCTGCTGCGGATATTTCCAACGCAAGTCTTTCTGGCTATAATTATCAGGTATTGAATTCAACAACGTTGGATGTTTATTCAACTAATCCAACTTTGGTAAGTGGTGCAGTTGCTGGAAACGATCCTACCGATACAGGTGCAGTGTTTTATATAAACATGGTTTTACCTGCAGGCAATCACTCTATTATTGTTTTTGCCAACGATGCCACAATTTACCGCACCAATGGGTTACCTATAGGTGGCTACCCTTATTCTATCCCCAATGTATTCGCAATAACAGGTAATAGTGCTGCAATCTCCAACCCATCCGATACCAATTTTTATAAAGCCTATTACTATTACCTGTACAACATGAAAATAAAAACGGAGGATTGTGTTGGAGATAGGATACCTGTGGATGTTGTTACGTCCCCACTTCCCGAAATTAGTTTTAAGAATGATAGTTTGGAAAGTAGTGTCTCCGATGGCAATCAATGGTACTTGAATGGTACTGCAATTGCTGGTGCTACCACTCAAAACTATGTTCCTAGTAGTGCTATTGGGGTTTATTATGACTTGGTTACGGATAGTTTTGGTTGTCAGCGTCAGTCTAATTCCTTTTCAATTGATAAGCTAGTGGCACTTGTTGGGCCCAATCCTAGCAAAGGGCAATTCAACCTGAGTTTTTATGTGCCCGTCAAAACTAATATTGCCATTTCTCTTGTAAATATTGCTGGACAAAGGATTCCTCTAGAATCGTTCAGTGAGTTTGTAGGCAATTTCTCCCAGGCGTTTGCTACAAATAGTCTAGCTTCTGGAATTTATATACTAGAGATTCAGCACGGCAATGAAGTAGAACGAAAAAAGTTATTTATCTATCACTAAACAAAAAAAGAGACGCATTAATTGCGTCTCTTTTTTTATTGTCACTCACTTTTTGGGTAGTAGATTATCTTATTTCAGTAACTCACAAGGCTTGATACCTGTATGTTTTTTGAAAGCTGCCGAAAAGTGTGAGATAGAAGAATATCCCAATGCTTCTGAAACATCTGTTACGCTCAATCCTTTTTCGTAAAGTAAGTATTTACCGTGTTCCATTCTTTGTTGTTGAAAAAAATCGAAGATGGTAGTACCAAACAACTCTCTGAAACCTTGTTTTACATAGCATTCGTTCATCGCCACTTTCCTACTCAATTCCTTGATGGTTATCGGGTTGCCAATGTGTTCCAATAATATTTCCCTTGCTTTATAAATGCCTTCCCTGCTACGTTCATCATTTAAAAACTTGCAAGCGAAACCTTCTTGTTTTTCTTCAACCAAGCAATCCAAGCTAAACAAAAGGAGTTCATGAATCTTTGCATTGATGAAAATGTTTTCCAATGCACCTGTGTAGCTATTATTCAAAATAGAATCCAATACATTCCTTTTCTTGTTGCAAATAGGGAATAATTTGGTAAAAGCTTCGGGATGTTTGAAAGCCAATACTTCATCTTTCTTGTTTTTAAGCTTCGTATTGTTTGTGAACTGACTTAAAAATGTATTCGAAAAATAGAAGTTAAATACATCCACCGTTGTTTGTGTACCCGAGCAGTCTGTTGGCTGATCCTTGCAATTTGCGCAACTCTTGTCATAGCAATATCTATTACCAGTAATACAAAAACGCAGCTCTATAAAATTCTTGGCGGGGTCTTTTTTATCATAATGGTACAACATCATCCCTGCTTCGTCCGAAACCCATTCGTGTTGGGCGTAATAACGGTTGATGTTGTAATTGATGGAACCAGGAATCTGTTGTTCTTTGTGATACAACACATCCATACTCGGCTCAATGCCTGCCCTGTGTGCCAATTTTAATATATCGTTTGCTTGTGCCATTGTAATTGTTATTTGTATATGCAAATATAAAGCAGAACAAATCTTGCTTTACCAAAAGTACAATTTTATTGCCAAAAAATGACACAAGCTTGAGAGGAATGCCTAACTTTCCCCAAGGATAACTATTTCAAATTCCCATTTTAATACCCTATCCTTAGAGTTCGGCTTTCCAACATACAGTTAAACAGTTTGGATACCTACTCAAAACCTTTAACCGTACGTTTCAACCTTCCAACCGTACGGTTAGAACTTTTAAGCACTTTTTTAGTCGTCTTTCTTTTTCTTTCTATTAAAACTTATAAAAACACATTCTAAATTTGAGTATTAATAGGGTATAATACAATAGTTAAAAACTAAAAAGGCGTTCCTCATTGAATTGAGAAACGCCTTTCTTTATTAAAATGAAAGAGTTAAAACTTAATAACCGCAGATAAAGATACCCCACTTCCCCTTGCACAATTTGAGCCCCAGATGTCAGCATACAATCCACCCCAAATTGACACGTTATCGTTAATGACTCTTCCTATATTGAAAGCTGAACGTACATAATCAAAGTTTTTGGTGAAGTTGTAACCACTTGTTTGAGTAGTAGTAATAGTGGAGGTGCTTAAAGAATTGACTCCACTTAGCGTTCCACTAATTTTCCAGTAATCATCCAGAGGCACGCCACCAGTGATATTTGCAAAAAGTTGGGTAGGCCCATCAGAATCAAAATATTGTCTTACGCCAAATTCCATATCGTAATAAGGATTCCTGAAACCACCAGTTGCACTACCTGAAAAGCCCAATTTAAGCTCACCTCCAAAGGATTGATAACCTAAAACAGGATATGGCTTTGGTTGATTCTTATACAAAGGGATAATCAAAGAGCCAGTAAGGGACACGTGATTGAGGGCATCGAAGTCGGTAAAAAAGTAACTCAATCCAAGTTTTGCATCACCCAAACCAGCAGCTAAGTAAGAACCCTTGCCACTAGTATTATTATCCAATTGAACCTCAATCGGCAAGGTAAATAAGAAATCTAATCTACGGCTCAAGCCATACCCGCCAGAGAACCCTATGTAATGGGAATTGAAAGTGCCATTTGAATAAGAATTATAATTGCCACTTTTATCCCATGTGCCTCTAGCAAGGTAAAAATTATAACCCGGAGTCAGTTGCCAACGCCCATATCCAATGGGAAAACCTGCCCGTGTTATTTGAACGAAGGCAACTGTTGCGACGAGTAACAAAGTAATTTTTTTCATTTTTTATGTTTAATAGTACGGTGTCTAGAATGGAAGCCTCAATGTTTCTTTTATCCAATTATTTTCAAAAATATAGAATGATGCGTCAATTCCTGTTTCATTATCTGCACAACTGTAGATTTCTCTTTTGCTACTGAGTACTTGGTTATAAAAGTTGTAGGCACATTGGGGCGGGCTTGTGCTGCTTTTTAGGGAAATGCCAACCAAAATTGGGCACTTAATCATGGGCGCAAAGCTTAATGGATCGAAGTAATCCCAAGTTTTAAAGAAATTATCAAGCCCCATCCTGTTGGCATTGCAGTAACTCTTCAATTCTCCAATTGGCCAAGGCACAGGATTTTTTACTTCGCCAATGGCAAACATTGTCCGCATATCCATCAAAGTAGGTCTATCCAAAATAACACCTTTTACCCTATTGTCAAAAGCCGCAACTATCGCCGCTAAGCTTGCCCCTTGTCCAATTCCTGTAACGATAATCCGGGTAGCATCTAAGTTTAGATCAGTGTTTTTACATATAAAATCAATCCCTCGTATGCAATCCATATACTCTTCACGGTATATATATTTGTCACGGCTGTAAAGGTCTTTTGTCAAATAGCTGCCATAATCGAGCTTTCCCATGTCGGCACTATTGCCAAATCCCCGTGCATCCAAAGTAAACACAGCCATGTCAGTCCTCGACTCAGGCGAGGCAGTGGTTGCATAATCGGGAAGTGTGTATAAAACAGGGTTTTTCTTATGCCTTTTAGGTACACTCAACCAACCACGGATGGCTACATTACCAATAGATTGAAATTCTATCGAATAAATATCATTGGTAATAGTAGAAATATCCCCCCTGCGGGTAACCTTATATGAAGGATTTATATTGGTCAGTTCATTGCGGGCATTGTCCCAAAAAGTAGTAAAATCCAATGGACGTACACCAGTGGGTTTTATCTTATCGGGCTCCACAGCAAATACATAATAGATGGTTTGACTGTAATGATTGGTAGTTATGTAAAAATAAATCGTGTAGAAACCAGAAGGCAATTTGGCTACATCTATGGATATTTCTTTGTCGTAGATACTTTCTGGCTTTATAAAAATAGGTTCATCTTCGTTGTAAACAGAGATGCCTAGGTCGTTAACCACATTTACTTTAATATCCCCTTTTTGGTTGTCGTTGATGTTGTTTTTTAGTTTAATGATGTACGCCACCTTACTATCCCGTGGCCCATAAATGCCATTTTCCCGATAGCTTTTTACTTTATAGCTGATGGATGTTGGGTCTTGTGCGAAGGTAAAAAGGGTGGCAGCCAATAGAACGCAGCACAAAACAGCACGTAGGAACATGCTAAAATGAAATCTGCCAGTATGTAACATCGGCTGTTGCATTCAAAAAATAGATACGGTTATACTGTATAACGGAACGAACGTGCTAAAATTATGATTGTGGAAAAGTTTTGTATAATATTTCTTCTAACTTATGGGGATATAGTTTCTATTTTAACCTTCTTTCAACGATTTCTCCTTCAGATATTTTGAATAATTAATACCATACCGAAGTTCTGTGTAAGTGTAATCGCTACCCAAATGTTCCAATAAAACAGTGGCCCCATCGGAACCTGTTGCTTCAATTGCACCTAGGATGGCATTTAATTTATCTTCACTCAACAATTTAAAAACATCTACTTTATTCAATTTTACCATCTGTGCCAAGTGACCTTCTATGGTGCTTACAGCAAAGTTTCTTTGTTTGGCAATCTCTGCAATGCTCAATCCTTCGTTGTATAATTGTAGCGATTTTGCTTGTGTGCTATCACTTTCCTCACCAGTGCTTCTTTCCTTTTTGGGGGCAGGGGCTTTTTCTTCAATTGATGACGACAAGCCCTTTTCTTTTGCATAAGCTTGAAGCAACGCTAGGAATTGATACCCATATTTTTCCACCTTCTTCTCCCCAAAACCTGTTATTTTCTTTAGCTCCTCAGGTGTTTGGGGTAGGTACTTTGCCATTTCGTCAATAGTGGCACTGCTTGCCACGTAATAAATAGGCAGGTCATCAGCAGCAACTAATTTATCCCTTAGCTCCCTCAATTGCTTGTGTAAAGTTGGGTGTGGACTAGTTGTTTTTTTGTAGCTAAACGATGAATTTGCCCCCGCATAAGCATTCACATTTAGGACAGGTACTTTTATCTCCGCCTTCTTTTGCTGATAAACTTGCATATCAAACCCATTGGTACAAGTAGCTATCAGTTGTTCTTTGGTGTAGAGTTCCGAAAAGGTAGAAAATAAATCAGCATAAAATTCTTTTGCATAATTCCTGCTATCCGTTACAGCCGGCGAGTTTGGTATCATTTCCAACAACTGTTGCAGATGTCCCAAAAAGTATCCCGCTGCTTTTATCACCCTTTCTTTTACAGCGGTTTCGTCATAAGCCTGAAACAATTGCTGCAATTGGGTCTCAAACTTACTGGCTACCTGTTGCAATCCTTTTATTCTACTCGCAATATCATTTGCCCAAAGGGTCGCTTCTTCATTGAATGAACTTTTGTGTTCTTTCAACAACGTCAACACACCCTCTATGGAAGCTACTGCTTTATCAAAATTGAATAGTTGTATAATTGTCTTTTCTATAAACAATTGCTTGCCCAAAAGGAAGTTACTTTTCAGTGCTTCTGCATTTGTTTTGCTTCTATCAAACGCCAAAATCCTTTCATCAGTAAACAAACTCTGACTGGTAATATGGCTTTGCAACACCAATCCTTCCAGCGAAGTGCACCTGCTCAATGCCACATAAACCTGTCCTGGTGCAAAGGCACTCCCGGCATCAACCACTGCTTTTTCAAACGTCAATCCCTGACTTTTATGGATGGTTATTGCCCACGCCAACCGCAACGGAAACTGTGTAAACGACCCAATCACTTCCTCCTCTATTTTCTGCGTCGTTTGGTTTAGCGTATAACGGATGTTCTCCCATTTCTCACGCACCACGGCTATTGGTTCGGGCGTATCGGTACATTGCACATACACCGCCGTCTCGTCAATCTTAGAAATCGTTCCAATCTTCCCATTAAAATATCTTCTTACCTTTTCTTTATCATTCTTGATAAACATCACTTGTGCACCCACTTTCAATTGCAAATCAACTTCGGCTGGATAGGCTTTGTCGCTAAACTCACCTTCTATAATTGCCTTGTAATTTGTGGCGGCAGCAATGATATTTTGCAAGCCAGTCTGATTAATCGTAAAAGCTTTGTTGTTATGCGTTGTCAGCGTGATATATCCCTCGTTGTCCCTAGTAGAAAAGGATGGATTGTATCTGCTTCGCAAAATCTCTAACGCTTCATTGTCCATCTGATGATTGCGCACTTTATTCAACACATCAATAAATTGAGGGTCGCTCTGGCGATAAATCTTTTCTAGTTCTATATAAATGGGCGGTTGTTGTTCGGCTACTTTACTACTAAAGAAATAAGGACTATCATAAAACTGCTTCAACATTTCCCATTCTTCGGTAGGTATCACGGGCGGAAGCTGGTGCATATCGCCAATCAATAATACCTGTGCACCACCAAAAGGCTCGTGGTATCTGCTTCTAAAATGGCGCATCACCGTGTCTATGGCATCGAGCGTGTCGCAGCGCACCATACTTATTTCATCTATTATCAGCAGTTCAACACCCCTTATGGTCTCCCTTTTTTCCCTGTTCAATTTAATTCTTCCCAACAAATGATGTTTGTCCATCATCTTTTCGTTCTGATTATGCACGTCCATCAAATCGAATGAACTCCTTACTGGGCCTGGGATATAAGGGGTAAAAGGCAATTGAAAAAAGGAGTGGATGGTAGTGCCGCCCGCATTTATCGCCGCAACACCAGTAGGGGCAACGATGGCGCACTGCTTGCCGCTATGTTCCTTGATATAACGGAGAAAAGTGGTCTTGCCCGTACCCGCCTTTCCCGTAAGGAAAATATTTTCGTTTGTAAATTGAACGTAATCAGCCGCAAGTTGAAACAAGGTATTGTGCTCGGTAGCCATAATGCGGTAAAAATAGCTTTTAAAAAGGTTCTTGGTGTTTGTAATTATCATAAAACTGATTCCAGCGAGTCATCCGCTGAACTCAGTGGGTCATCCGCTGAACCCAGTGGGTCGTCCGCTGAACTCAGTGGGTCGTCCGCTGAACTCAGTGGGTCATCCGCTGAACCCAGCGAGTCATCCGCTGAACCCAGTGAGTCATCCGCTGAACTCAGTGGGTCATCCGCTGAACTCAGTGGGTCGTCCGCTGAACCCAGCGAGTCATCCGCTGAACGCAACTGAACAATGGTTGACAGGAATTTTATGACTAAGAAGATGTTTGAGTTAATTATTTGATATTCCTTATGGGATTTAATATTGACTGCAACTGCGTTAAATTTTTCGCCTTAGGCGTTGGACTATGACTGCAAAATTTGCCTTGTTCCAATCAAATAAACCCACATAAGTAATTCTAAACAATTAACTCAAACAGCTTCTAAATAAATAGATTTATTAGTTGAAGAATGTAGGCTTCTATTTTATATCCATGAAAAACAAAGCAAGCGCAAACCTGCTCATTCGGGTATTGGAATGCCCGGCATCGGGTACAAAAACTTCAGTCCAATTGAATGGCGTATTCAAATTCTCCGCATTTGTTTTTGATTGCTGAAAGAAATTTTGCCCGCGCAAAAAACGTGTCATTCCCTCTGCATCTGCTTCGGGTGATTTATAAAAATCTTCATCGGTTCTTATTGAATCTGCTGTGCCTAGCAACAAAAACAATTTCTCCGAATACATTTTGGTAAGGTTTGAAGTAGGCACGGTAGATTTATTTAATCCATAAGGAAAATCAACATCCTTGGTGGGCATTGTGTACCAACCCGGATTTGCCGCCGCCGCTTTGATGATTCTATTCTCTGGCTCAAACATCAAGAACCTAGTAACAAACTGCCCACCCGCCGAGTGGCCGTATATATAATATCCCTTAGCGGTACTATTTAGTTGCCTCACAACCTCATCAAATAAGGGTTCTATCAGTTCAAAAGTCCAGGCTTCTTTTGGGTTAAACTGCTTGCCCTTCCGGTTATAAACATTTCCAAAAGTGTACATATCACCCTGCGGATAATCTTGCATGGTAAACTCAGGCGCAATAACAATGCAGTTGAAAACAGCCGCCGCATCCAAAGCTTCATTAGAATTTGCTTTTGCATTGCGGTGGGCACCGTGCATCAAAATAACAATTGGCAAGCTGTCGGGATTGCCCTTTGGACTGTAATAAAAAACCCTGATTGGCTTTTTCAGTTTCCCTCCATTGTCAAAATAAAAAATCTGTTTGCCTGCTGTTGCCCTATCTATCGTCTTTTCTTGAGCGAGAAGAAGGGTAGAGGGCAACAGCAAAAAGGCAAACAACATGAGCAGGTTAGTAATGATTGCGGCTTTAAGCGTGGGATGGGACAATGTTATTGCTAATTTTTTCATTGATAAATAGTATTGAAGCTAGAAAATAAAGACATTCTTTTAGTCAATAAGATAGTGATTGACATTACTAAAATGTAACAAACTTCTTTACCTAAAATACAAATAAAACTGGCTAATTGCAAAACAGCAGTAATAATACAAGCTACCACTAGAGGGATTGTTTCAAAAGTTGGGGCTTTTTACAGGATTGTCGCCAGAAACTTCATTGGCATTTGTGTTTGGTGCAAACCAATTAGGAGAATGGCAATGTAGATAGTTGTGAACAATGATACATGGGTGAGGAATAATAGAAAAGCCCTTGAAGTAAATACTTCAAGGGCTTTTCTATGTTGTGAAAGTACTGATGAATCGTAACTTTTATGTTTATTGTTCAGTAACTACCGTTGCTTCTTGCTTCTTGAAAAATACATTCTGAAAAGCAAGAATTATCATAACACCCACCGAAATGGAGGCATCAGCAAGATTGAAAACAGGGTCGAAGAAAGTGAATTCAGAACCGCCAAAGAAAGGAATCCATTTTGGTAGGCTGTCAATTTTGATAAGAGGGAAGTAAAGCATATCAACCACTCTGCCGTGAAGAAAGCCGGCATAACCGCCACCTTTAGGAAAAAGATGCGCTACCGTGGGGAAGCATTGATTGCTGTTATCGAAAATCAAACCATAAAACATACTGTCGATAAGGTTGCCCAATGCACCTGCAAAAATCATCCCCGCACAGATAATGAAGCCTTTGTGGTATTTTTTTGCAATGAAATCCCTCAAAATAAATACGCCCCATACCACAGCAACAAGCCTGAAAAGAGTGAGGACAATCTTTCCCCAATCACCACCAAACTTCCAACCCCAGGCCATCCCCTCGTTTTCTATGAATAACAGAGAAAAGTTTGGAACTAAGCCATCGGTGCCAAGAATTGCGTGATGCTCTTGATAGGTATAATGCAGTTTGATGTAGAATTTGAGAGCCTGATCGGCAAGAATGATACCCGCTATAATTAATGCTAAGTGCTTTCCTTTCATTTACGTTGTTTTGTAGGGGGCAAATATAAGGTTTGCGCCTTTTGCCACAGGATAGGTTTAACAGGTTTATGGGATTTGAATAGTTTAGCAAAGAAAAAGGGCAGTCACCATTTTGGTAATTGCCCTCTCTTATTTTTTTAATTGAAATGATTACTTGCTATCGCCTTTCTCTATTCCCAACAATTCTACAGTAAATATCAATGTAGAACCCGGTGCAATGCTTGGCCCAGCTTGTTGGTCGCCATAAGCAAGATCAGAAGGGATGAATAATTTCCATTTGCTACCAACAGTCATCAACTGAACAGCTTCTTGCCAGCCTTTGATAACGCCGTTTAATGGGAAAGTAATAGGTTCGCCCCTGTCAACAGAGCTATCGAATACTTTTCCGTTGATTAAAGTACCATGATAATGACATTTTACTTTATCTGTCAACAATGGATGTGTAGAGTCGGCACCAGCTTTAATTACTTCATATTGCAAACCATCAGGCAATACAATAACGCCCGGACGCTTAGCATTGGCAGCCAAGAAGGCAGCACCTTCTTTTTTAGCAACCGATGATTTTGCATCCATTGCTGCTTTGTGATAAGACTCTAAACTTGCATCAATCAAAGAATCTGGGATAGCCAATGTTTTGTTTTGCAACACATCGCCGATGGCTCTTTTCAATAAATCTTGGTTTATACCATCGAAACCTTGATTTTTCAAATTTTGTGCAATACGAACACCGATGCCATAGCTGGCAGTATCGGTATTGGTTTTAAAAGCAGATGCAGCAACCGCAGCAGTTGGTTTGGCAACAACTGTTGGTTTAGGTAAAACCTTCTTGGCTACTGGCTTAGCATCTTGTGCATTGATAGAAATTGCAACGATTGTTGTTGCGAAAATGAGTGCTGTTTTTTTCATTTTTTTACTTGTGAATGTTTATTTAATTAACTAATTTATTGATGGCGTCATGCACCTTTTGAAAGCCAAACATAGTAAACGTTTCTTCCATCATCGAATTTATTTCTGAATTGCACAAATTTCCGATGGTTCCCTCGTGTGTATGGTGGATATCTATACTGTAATTGAAGGCATTATTTTCTATTGCCCTGCCTACCTGTTTGTACGCATCACGGAAAGGAATGCCTTGTAAAACAAGCTTATTTACTTCCTCCACACTGAAGATGTATTTGTATTTTTCATCGGTTAGGATGTTCTCTTTTACAGATACATTGCTTAGCATTAGCGTTGCCATCTTGATACAATCCTTAAGCGTAGCAAACGCAGGGAAAAGATGTTCTTTCAATAACTGTAAGTCACGATGATAGCCACTAGGAAGGTTTGTTGTCATCATCATAATCTCGTTTGGCAAAGCCTTAATCCGATTACAATGACTTCGAATTAGTTCAAAAACATCAGGATTCTTTTTGTGCGGCATAATACTGCTACCTGTTGTTAGTTCTTGAGGAAACGAAACAAAGTCGAAGTTTTGATTGAGGTACAAACACATATCCATGCTCAACCTAGCCAATGTTTCAGCCACGTTTGCCAAAGCTTGTGCGGTGATACGCTCGGCTTTACCCCTTCCCATTTGGGCATAAACTACATTATAGTTAAGGTTATCGAAACCCAATAATTCGGTTGTCAATGTACGATTGATAGGGAAAGAAGAACCGTAGCCAGCCGCAGAACCAAGTGGGTTTTTATTAACTACCTTATATGCAGCTTGAAGAGTAATGACATCGTCCACCAAACTCTCGGCATAAGCGCCAAACCACAAACCAAAAGAGGAAGGCATTGCCAGTTGCAGATGTGTATAGCCTGGGAACAAATGATTTTTAAACGCTTCGCTCTGAGACTGTAACAAGGAAAAGAAAGGAAGGACTGTATTAACCAACTCCTCAATCTCGTTACGAAGAAAGAGTTTAATATCCACCAACACCTGATCGTTGCGACTGCGGGCAGAATGTATTTTCTTGCCCATCTCACCCAACTTCTCAGTCAATAGAAATTCTATTTGTGAGTGAATATCCTCTATGCCGTCTTCAATCTTAAAGTCTGTACCAAGCGTTCTTTGGTAGATAGCCTGCAATTCCTTAACGATAATATCCTTTTCTTCATTGGTCAATAGGCCAATGGTAGCCAACATGGTAACGTGCGCAATAGACCCCAATACATCGAAAGGGGCAAGGAGCAAATCCATTTCACGGTCTTTTCCAACGGTGAATGTTTCTACTTCTTTAAGCGAGGTAATATCTTTTTGCCAGAGTTTCAATGTAGTTATGAGTTATGAATGATGAGTTATGAGTTAAAGCACCAGTTGATTCAACAACTTAACGTAAGTATTTATTCCGTCCTCGAGCTCAGACACATAAATATATTCGTCGGCGGTATGACTTCTTGCGCTATCGCCAGGTCCCATCTTTAGAGTAGAGAAAGGCATTAAAGCTTTGTCACTTGTAGTTGGTGAACCATAATATCCTTTACCTAAAGCTATTCCCGCCTTTACTAACGGATGGTCTAGAGGAATGGAAGTTGATTTCATTCTTGTAGTCCTAGGCTTAAACTGACTCTTTAAGTTATGTTTCAAAGCCTCTAATATTTCCTCGAATGTATATAATTCATTTACCCTGACATCTATCACAAACTTGCATTGCGATGGGACAACATTGTGCTGTTTGTTTTCTGTATCAATAACTGTAACAGTCAACCTTGACTCACCCAACAGGTCACTTACCTTCTCGAAATGATAATTTCTTATCCAGTTTATATCATCCAATGCCTTGTACAGAGCGTTTTCTCCTTCATTGCGGGCTGCATGTCCTGCACGACCTTGTGCTGTGCAATCAATCACCATCAAACCTCGTTCTGCAACAGCCATTTCTAGTTTGGTAGGTTCGCCTACAATACCGAAATTGATGTTACCTAAGTAAGGCAAAACCAATTCTATCCCATTCACCCCACTGATTTCTTCCTCGGCACTTGCTGCAAAAACAACATTGTACTTCAAATCATCTTGGTGGTAGTAGTGCAAGAAAGTAGCAATCAACGAAACCAAACAACCACCCGCATCATTGCTTCCCAGACCGAATATCTTTCCGTCTTTTTCTATTGGTGTAAACGGATCCATGGTGTAGCCTTTATTAGGCTTCACGGTATCATGGTGCGAGTTCAAAAGGATACTTTCCTTTTTTACATCGTAAGACTTGTTCTTAGCATAAATATTATTGCCTACACGGGAATAAGGGATGCCATGCTCATCGAAGAAAGCACCCAATATTTCGGCAGTCTCATTCTCTTCCTTGGAAAAAGAAGGGGTTGCAATCAATAGTTTCAGAAGCCTTATCGCTTCATCGGTTAATTGTTTCATTTTATTCTTTTAATATTTCAAAGCCTCCATATTCCCCTTCAGGGGTTAGGGGTTTATTGTCGTTCCAGCCTCGCCAGTAATCAATTGTTGCAGTTGTTCTGCCTTGCCAATAATCACTTTACTCACGCCACTATTTATAGCTGCAAAGGCATTGTCCAACTTGGGAATCATCCCTGCAAAAATGACTTGCTTCTCTTTCAATTCACTGTAAGTTGTTGGATTTATAGATGGAATCACACTTGCATCATCATCTGCATCCATCAACACCCCACTCTTTTCAAAGCTATAAATCAACTCCACATCGTAAATGCTACTCAATGCTTTTGCTGTTTCCTGTGCAATGGTATCAGCATTTGTATTTAACAACAACCCATTTCCATCGTGGGTAATGGGTGATAACACCACTGCTATATTCTGTTCCAACAAACTTTGTAATAACCCAGTATTTACTTCATCCACATCACCCACAAAACCGTAATCAATAGTACCCCTGTCCCCTGAAGGGGGAATAAAAGGGGGCCTTTTATGCGCCTTGATGGCGTTTCCATCAGCACCAGTCAGTCCTATTGCATTGCACCCATTGGCTTGCAATTGTGCCACCACATTCTTGTTGATAGCACCTGCATAAACCATGGTAACAATCTTTAAGGTTGCGGCATCTGTAATACGTCTGCCATCGATCATCTGTTGTTCAATGCCTAAATCAGCAGCTAGTTTAGTCGCCAACTTGCCGCCTCCATGAACCAAAACTTTCAATCCCTCCACAGCAGCAAAGTCCTTGATAAACGAAGCTAATTTCTCTTCGTTATCAATGATATTCCCGCCTATCTTTATAACATATAATTTCTTCAATGCTACTCGTTTACTTAAGACTTACAACTTAATACCTATTACTTCTTCGTCCTTAATATCTCCGCTAATACCGCTTGTGCTGCCCAAACTCTGTTACCTGCTTCTTGGGTTACAATGCTGTTTGGACTATCCAATATCTCATCGCTCAGCTCCACATTTCTTCTCACCGGAAGGCAGTGCATCACCTTTGCATTGTTTGTTAATGCTAGCTTTTCCTTGTTCAGCATCCATCGCGGGTCGTTGGTATGCATCTTTCCATAATCATGGTACGTACTCCAATTCTTCACATATATATAATCTGCATCAGCCAAAGCCTCATCCTGATTTTGATTGATTGTAGCTCCTTTTGTAAACTTTTCATCCAACGCATAACCTTCTGGATGCGTAATTACAAAGTCAGCCTCACCCCAAGCGTTTATCCATTCCGCAAAACTATTTGCCACACATTGAGGCAAAGGTTTCACGTGAGATGCCCAGGTAAGCACCACTTTAGGACGTTTTTTAGTTGATGGATTAGCCAACAAATCTTCTTGAATCGTGATGATATCTGTGAAAGATTGCAACGGATGTAACGTAGCGCTCTCCAAACTAACCACCGGAACACCCGCATATTTGATAAACTGATTCACATACATTTCACTGTAATCGTCAGTGCGGTTTTGTAAGCCGGGGAAAGTCCTTATTGCCAATATATCAAAATATAAACCCATTATCGGGGCTGCATCCTTAATGTGTTCAACGGTATTGCCACTCATGATGGCACCTTCTTCAAATTCCAAAGCCCAACCTTCCTTGTCCACATTAAAAACAACAGCTTCCATTCCTAGATTCTGCGCAGCAACCTGTGTGCTCAATCTAGTACGCAAACTCGGATTGAGAAACAAAAGCCCGATACGTTTATTAGCCCCCAATGCCTTATCCATCAACGGATTTGCCTTATATGCCAATGCTTTTTTAGCCAAATCGTTGATGGCCGCACCAATATTTGGTTGGGAGGGCGTTACTACATCATTAACCGAAATAAATTGTTTCATAATCCAAACCCGCTTTTTGCGGCATATTTTGATGATAAAATAAAGAGAACTCACTTGAAATTTATTTCCACCTATTTCTACAATACTTAACCAATTCTTCTAAATCATAAAGATGCCTTGAAGAGGCATCCGATCTAACATAAAATTCTTTTATTATTTTGTTGTTCTCATTTCTTTTCCAAAGAAATATTGGCTCTTTTAAACTTGGCATTACACTAATAACAAAAATTTCTTTGCCCTTGTATTCAAAAAATCTTCCGTACGTTGTAAGAACTATAGATGGGGGAAGATACATAGTTTTAATTCTTGTAAATTGACGAAGAAATTCGTCTTTAGAAATTTCACTAAAATCTAACCCATACACCACTTCTTTTTTATCAGATATACCGATAAATAAATATCCTCCTTTTGAATTATAGAAAGCACAAAGCGTTTTTGCCACTTCAAGTTCTATGTTTCTATTAGAAGATGCTCTATTTATGAGACCTGGTTTAAATTCTGTATATTCACATTCACCCCGTCCTAATGCCTCTTCCATTGTAGGCATTAAATTATAGTCTACACTAACTCGTCCTTCAATAAGAGTTTCTTCACCATTAGATTTATCCCACCAATACTTTGCATCATAACCTGTCCAATCAAATGGGGTTTCTAAAAATGTTTGATTGTCTTCTTCATATTCTTCATCAGGGATGTATACAATAGTTCGTGTGTAATCTTTTGTATCATAGTTATTGTTGATATAGAACTCATATTCACTTTACAAATCTATTTTAGAAGGTGGCATAGGTATATCAGAACTATCATTAATAATTGAATGGATGACAAGTTTATTCTCTTCTGCGGAATCTATAACCATTTCTACCCAAATCCCATTGCCTATGTAATTTGGGATTTTAAATTTTGTACCAAGCAACTCTACTTCCGTAGAAGTTTTTGGATCTATATATGGATTTAATAGAGTTCTAACATCCCTATCGGTAATATTTATTACTTCGTCATCAGTTAGTCCTATTCCTAAAAGAAGACCATGTACATAACTATCATAATAATCGAAGGCAGCCTCTCTAGCAAGAATTGGATTTTCATTTGAAAACTGATGTTCAATATTTTGGAAAACTATTTCACCAATATTTTTATTTGGTAAAACGATATTTGCTCTAACTATATAATGACACGTTTGCTTGCTCATAAATTCCAACTTTTCTTAATCGAACTCTAGTCAATAATTCATAATTCGTTATTCCACTTTGGTAGTTGACCTTTTAAATTCAAATACTTTTTTAATAACCTATTTTCTACTTTTCTTGGGCAGTCCATAAAGTTTTCATTATGTGTTATGTACCAATAAACATCCAATGCTTCAATATTTTCTAACTTCATTTGGTTAGACCAAGATATTCGTCGTGGTGTTTTTCCAAATTGATGTCCATTTACAAGACGGTCTTTGATTCCACCAAGACCAGCTTTTCTAATGAACATACTGCCATTTTTTTCTATTTTGCCCGAACATCCGATATAAACTAAATCAACATTCCCATTCTTTAAAGCATATACAACATAGATTCCGCTTTTATCTGTAGGGGCATTACAAACTTCTTTTAAATTATCCCCTTGCCTGAAAAAGAAGTGGTTATTGTAACTATACTTACTAAGTTCGTCAAACATAGATTCTTTTTTGTCTTAAAATATTTGCTCTAGCTTATAACTAACCTTTTTTACCCTTTCTAAGACATGTCTTACAAGCCGTATCTTATGTCTTACAGGCTACAAGACATGTCTTGCGGGCTGTATCTTATGTCTTGCCGTCTATAAGACATGTCTTACATGTTGTATCTTATGTCTTACAAGCTGTAACTTATGTCTTACAGGTTACAAGACATGTCTTAGGCGTTGTATCTTATGTCTTATAAGCCCTAAATCATATCTTACTTTGCTTTCAACAACGTAATTGCAGCCTTCAAAGCCTTCAAAAACTCATCAGCATGTTCCTTCGTTAAAGCCAATGAAGGCAATAAACGGATAACATTAGGCTTTGCCTCTCCAGTGAAAACCTTAAATTCAGTCAGTAAAGTCTTCTTTAAATCTTTCAATTCTTCGGGTACATCAAAGCCAATCATCAAGCCCCTTCCACGAACATTCTTAATCCCTTCAATACCCTTCAATTCTTCAATGATATATGCGCCTAATTCTTTTGCGTGATTGATCAATCCATCTTTTTCAATCACTTCCAATACTGCCAAAGCCGCCGCACAGGCCAGATGATTGCCACCGAAAGTAGTACCCAGCAAGCCATATTTAGCCTTGATATGTGGCGCAATCAAGATGCCGCCGATAGGAAAACCATTGCCCATTCCCTTCGCCATAGAATAGATGTCGGCATTAACGCCTGCATAATCGTGGGCAAAAAACTGTCCGCTCCTGCCATAACCACACTGCACACTGTCAGCTATATAAACTGCATTATGCTTATCACACAATGTTCTTATCAATTGTAAAAAACTAGTATTAGCCAAGATAATTCCACCAACGCCTTGTATACCTTCTATGATAACAGAAGAAATTTCATTGCCATGCTTTTCAAAACATGAAGTAAGAGCCGCTTCGTCATTAAATGGAAGAAAAATGATATTATCAGTTTCATTAACAGGGGCAACGATAGAAGGATTATCTGTAGCAGCCACCGCCAAAGAAGTACGTCCGTGAAAGGACTTGCTAAAAGCGATTACTTTCTTTTTTCCATTATGGAAGCTTGCCAACTTGAGTGCATTCTCATTTGCTTCGGTGCCACTATTACAAAGGAATAAATGATAATCTTCCTTTCCACTCACCTTTCCTAACTTTTCCGCAAGCTGCGCCTGGATAGGAATAATGATAGAATTGGAATAAAAAGCAATCTTTTCCAACTGCTCCTCAATGCGTTTCACCCAATGCGGATGTGTATGTCCGATACTAATTACGGCGTGACCGCCATACATATCCAAATACTGCACACCATTTTCATCCCAAACATTGCTGCCCAGAGCTTTGGTAATAGTGATATTATTGAGGGGATATACGTCGAAGAGAGTCATAAGTATTAAGTTGTAAGTATTAGGTAATAAGTATTAAGCATTAGGATTCTTGGTAGTTTGTGAACGGACTTTGTTAATTAAAGCAATCAACATGCCTTTTACTTGATTGACCAAAATAAATTGTGGGTCAAATTTTTCTTGGGTTAAATAAAACAAATCTTTAGATAAGATGAGAAAATACTCAGATTCATTAGCACTCCCGAATGCAATATTTAAAAAATTGGCAAAGTCTAGATTCGTATTCTTTCCACATCCCTCTGCAATATTTGCCGGAATAGAAGATGCGGCACGGCGCAATTGATTTGTAAGACTATAAAGTTCCTCTTTGGGGAACAGTCGTGTATCCTCATAAACCTTAACAGTAAATGAGTGAGCCTTTTCCCAAACTTTTAAATCTTTATAATTTTGCATACCTATTACTTAATACCTAATACTTATTACCTGACTTAAAACCCAGCACTTTTCAACCTCAACCCCAACGTTTCTTCAAGGCCAAAAATTAGATTCATATTCTGAACCGCTTGACCTGATGCACCTTTCAGCAAGTTATCTATTGCTGAATGAACAACCACCTTATTGCCTACAATCTCAATATTGATAATACACTTATTGGTGTTTACCACTTGTTTTAGATTGATTGGGTCAAGCGATATTTTAGTAAATGGTTCATTCTGATAAGCAGCCTTGAATACTTCCAATATCCTATCCTTACCCCAAGTACATTTAAACGTGGAACTGATGAAGATACCTCTGGTGAAATCTCCTCTCCAAGGAACGAAGTTTAATGAGAAATCTTCGATTCTGTTTCCCGTTTCTGCTTGCATCAACGATTGTATGATTTCTGCATTATGCTGATGGGTAAGCGTTTTATAAGGGGAAATATTGTTTGCTCTCCAGCTAAAGTGAGTAGTAGCACTCAAACTTTGCCCGGCGCCTGTGCTGCCTGTAATACCTGTTGTATAAACATCTTCATTAAGGAAAGCTCCTTCTTTAGCAAAAGGTAAAAGTCCCAACTGAATAGCGGTAGCAAAACAGCCAGGGTTGGCAATGCTATCGGCGTTTTTTATTTGTTCCCTGTTTAGTTCAGGTAACCCATAGATGAAGTTTCTTCCTTTTATGCTAGCATCAGCCTTCAAGCGGAAGTCGTTACCTATGTCAATCAGCTTTACTTCTGGGGCGATTTCATGTTCCAACAAGAACTTCTTAGCCTCTCCATGACCAGCACAAAAGAACACTACATCAATATATTCTTTTGTTAGTGGGGGAATGGTTGCCACAAATTGAATGTCGGTATCACCCAATAAATCTGTATGAACTTTGCTCAACAGATTACCGGCATTGCTTCCACTTTGCACAAAAGCCAGTTCTACTTGTGGGTGATTAATCAATAACCTAATTAATTCCCCACCCGTATATCCTGCGCCTCCTATAATTCCTGCTCTTATCATTTTTTCGAGTTGTACGTTTTAAGTTTTACGTAATCTGTTATACGTTTTAAGTTCTAAATCACACGTTAAATAAGTAGAACGTAAAACTTACAACGTATTGCTTTCTTTCACCTTATTCCAAATAGAAGTCTGGTTGCCAAATATCTTGCTGAAACCACGTACATCTTCTCCAGTAAAGCCAGTATTCATTTCGCCATATTTACCAAACTTGGCACTCATCAAATCGTAGTTACTTTCTATGCCTATTATTTGGAAACGATAAGGCAACAGTTGTACAAACACATCGCCCGTTACATTCTGCTGACTATTGGTTAAGTAAGCTTCTATATCACGCATTACTGGGTCTAGTATCTGTCCTTCATGCAACCAGTTACCATAAAACTGTGCTAACTGATCCTTCCAGTTTAATTGCCATTTAGTAAGCACATGCTTCTCTAAAGCATGGTGTGCTTTTAAGATAACCATTGGTGCGGCGGCTTCAAAGCCAACACGCCCTTTGATGCCTATTATTGTATCACCCACATGAATATCACGACCAATGCCATAACCACCTGCAATGGTTTGTAAATATTGTATCGCCAAAGAAGGATGACTGAAAACTTGGTCATTTATTGCTTTCAACTCGCCTTTTTCAAAAGTTAGTTTTACTTCTTCGGTATCTGTTTTGGTTACTTGCGTAGGCCATGCACTTTCTGGAAGCATCCCCTTACTATTCAATGTTTCCTTGCCGCCCACACTTGTTCCCCACAAACCCTTATTGATGCTGTACATGCTTTTTTCAAAGTTCATGTCCACATTCTTGCTTTTCAGGTAAGCAATTTCTTCTTCCCTACTTAGTTTTAAATCACGTATTGGGGTAATAATCTCAACACCCGGAATCATGATATGGAAAATCATATCGAAACGCACTTGGTCGTTCCCTGCACCAGTGCTACCGTGTGCAACTGCAGTAGCATTTAATTTCTTGGCGTGTTCTGCAATGTGCAAGGCCTGACTCAAACGCTCGGCACTCACGCTTAGCGGATAGGTATTGTTCTTCAAGACATTGCCATATATCAAATACTTGATGATGCTGTCGTAATAACTCTCTACTGCATTGATGGTAACGTGTGTTTTTACACCCAACTTATAGGCGTGTGCCTCAATGTGTTTTAATTCTTCCTCACTAAAGCCACCTGTGTTTACAATGATGCTATGCACATCAAAGCCCCTGTCTTCCGTGAGGTATTTTACACAATAAGAAGTATCCAATCCGCCACTAAAGCCTAATACAATTTGTTTATTCATGATTTTATCAATGATTTACTTTATTGTCAATTTTAATATTACCAATAGTAACAAGATGCCAAAGATAGATTTCAGCAGGTTGCTTCCTTTCTTTTCGTCCTTTTTATAGAACCAATTGAGCAATTTGCTTTGCTTTATGCTATTGAACCGCTCGTAAATCTTAGAATGTTGCTTGAAATTCTCTGCTGTTTCCTTTGGCTCGTAATGATCTTTTGGGTCAAAAAGCATTGCGGTACACATACAATTCTTCCTCTCTTTGCTCATCAATATATCATAATTGACACAGCTCTTACAGCCAGACCAAAACACTTCATCATCTGTCAGTTCGCTGTAAGTTACTGGCTCATAACCAAGATCGCTATTTATTTTCATTACAGCCAATCCTGTTGTCAATCCAAATATCTTGGCATCAGGGTATTTCTCCCTAGACAAAGCAAAAATTGTTTGTTTGATTGTTTTTGCCACGCCGCTTTTCCTGAATTCTGGAGCAACAATAAGCCCACTATTGGCAACAAACTTGCCATGGCTCCATTCTTCTATGTAACAAAACCCTACCCACTGACCATGTTTTGTCAATGCAATAACTGCCTTGCCTTCCAGCATTTTTTGTGCAATATATTCTGGGCTTCTTTTGGCTATGCCTGTGCCACGCGCTTTGGCAGAGGCCTCCATTTCGTCTGTAATCCTTACTGCGTAATGAGTATCGAGATGGTCGGCTACCCTAACAATAATTTCCTGATTTTCCACCGTATAATAAGTTATAAAAAGCTAAATAAAAATTGTATAAACCTGCATTTTATGCAAATGCGAATGATGTGGGAATACTTCACTGATAGGGGCAACTGGCAATATGCTCGTCCTATCAGAAACTGGGACGTGGGCGTGGCGTGGCAACAAAAGCAGGCACTACAGTAGGAAACTGCGATGCTTTATTATATGAAGTTGTGTTTTTCAACTGCTTTTTATTTAAGAATTAATTTGAGGAGGCAAAAGTATATATAATATACGTATTAAGTGCCAATTTATTTTTGAAATAGTGAATTTATTTTCATCAATACCAGCAATCATTTTCAGTTATTGATTCAAATATCGGTGTGAAACCAGAAAAATGAAAGCAGGTGCTGAAAAGGAATTGCCACTAAGAGCTAAGTAAGCATAAAAAATCAACCATGATTATTTTATCAATATTTGTTTCTGTATCAATTTTTCTAGGGTCTTTAAATTGAAAAGGGTAGGATGTGTAGTAATAACTTCAATGTGCTTTTCAATGATTCCATTTTCCAGTCACTTTGCTACCTTAACACTTTTTAAATTACTTCTTTCAAGCAATAATTGTTCTTCATGAATAAGTATCCCATCCATCAATAAACAATGTCAAACCTGCAAAACGTTTGTGAATTTTATATACTCGTACTAGTTTTTCTGACGATAAGAAAACAGAATCTCCATTCAAAGTAATTACTATAACTCCTTGGGTTGCAGTGCAAGCATATTCTTTTTTTGAGCAAAATCTTTCAAAATATTAACTGCACTTATTTATATCAAATACCCATTCAAAATTAATTTATTTATGCACCCTTTGGAAGCCACAATTATCGAAATACTTATAAAAAATTTACTTTTTACTGACTAACGAAGTCCGATGACATAAAAAGTAAAAAATTTACTCGTCCAACGAAGTCCGATGACATAAATTTATATTTATTTTAGTATCTATCTATTATTGTATGCTACACTAAACGTTTAAAATGAGAACAATAAAGCTTTCAATCCTTGACCAAACATTTCGGCGAATAATATTAATATTAGAATTTAGATAAAAACATAAGCGTTACTTTGCAGATAAATGAAATACATATTAATAGTAATCGTCTTTTTTAGTGGTTTCCGTAGTATTGCACAGGGAGATTTTATATTGCTCCGCAAGAACAATGTGGTTATCCAATCTTATTTTAAAGGAAGCTATTTTACCGGGCAATTAAACAATGGTCAATGGGTGGAAGGGCGCATAATGAAAATAAAAGACGATTCGTTGTTTATGGAACAGATGGAAGTACGCCAAGTCCCTAGCATTTTTGGCACACCCATGTTGGATACTGTAAAATATGGGCTATTAAAACTCTCCCTAAAAGACATACACGCATTACCCAAAAAGGAACACGGAATAGGCATCGTGAATAATGGCTCATTATTTATGGTTGGTGCGGGAGGATATGCGGCTTTGAACATTATAAATGGACTCACACAATCAAATGAACCTATAACTTCACACCAGAATATCATTAACCTCAGTATTGCCGCAGGGGTGTTTTTGTTTGGCGAAATACTCCATTGGACACACCATAAGTATATTATCTTAGGAAAAAATTACGAACTTTACTCTACAGCAACAGTTCCTGCCAAATAGTTCTTTTATTTGCAAGATGGCTACTGCAACTAAGTCTAAATCTTCTCGCAAAAAACCTACCTTACTAGGAAGGATTTGGCGTTTTACTAAACGACTGCTCCTTTTTATGTTCCTTTCGTCGTTGATTTATGTGATTATTTGTCGTTGGGTAATGCCACCCATTACCATCACGCAGCTAACCAATGGCATAAGTTATGGACTGAAAAGGGAATACGTAAGTAAAGAAAATATATCCCCAAATGTTCGCCTAGCGGCAATAGCAAGCGAAGACCAACTCTTTCCAGATCATTTTGGATTCGATTTTCAGGCAATACAAAAGAGTTTTACTGCTAAAAAGAAGAAGAAAAAGAAGTTGGCTTTAGGTGCTGGGGCAAGTACCATTACCCAACAAACAGCGAAAAACATTTTTTTATGGCAAGGGGAAGGCGTTTGGAAGTATATACGCAAAGTGCCAGAAGTTTATTTTACCCTATTGATAGAACTGATATGGGGCAAGCAACGGATTCTGGAAGTTTACCTGAATACGATAGAAATGGGACAAGGTATTTTTGGGATAGAGGCCGCTAGCCAGGCCTATTTCAATAAACCCGCAAAGGAACTTACCCGTCAACAGGCCGCAATGATTATTGCCTGTCTGCCTAATCCCAAAAAGTTTACTGTAGTGCCAGAAAGCGGAAGGGTTGCTTGGAGATACCCACAGATATTGCGCGAAATGCACAACATAGAAGACGATGATGATGTGCACGCATTGGTAGCCCCATAGGGTTCTTGCCACATAAGCAAAATGGATTGCTACAAAGACGCCAAGACCAAAAGGGGCGACTCTAGTACTATAAGGGTTTCGATGCAAAACTAGAATTTGAAACGAACGGTATATACTGGTAAAAGGATAATTAGAGGATTTTGTATTTATTGTTCGTGATAAAGCATAATAACAATTGCGAAAAAATGAATTATTTCCCATTTTTGAGCTTGTGAGTTCAACCTATTATAATCCTACCACTTATTTAGGTATTACAAAATCTTTATCCCGGTTACCCAATCTTTTCTAGTTTAGAAATAAGGTTATAAAATAATAGGCAACTAATAGTTATGTATCAGCTGCCTATTATTTGTCACTCACGTTGTTCTAGTTATTCGTCAAGTGAACTTTTGTCATTTCCAAATAATGATTCTGCAACTCGTGTACATATTTCACATGAGGGTTATGCCGCCTGTCTTCCCTGTACCACATATCAAATTGAGAGAAATCAGTGGCCAAGCTTTCTATCTCAATTCTAAAAGCGCCTTTCATGTATTTTACCTTGCCATTTTCACCTCTTGTAGGTGTAAAATTCAATTTCAGCAATGCATGTACTGAAAGAGGGATAGGGAAAAGATGTTTTGGTTCAAACCAAAAGTCTTGTACATCTGTCAATACTTGTACTAATTGTTGATCGTGTTGAAGGCCAATTACTTCTCCGTCCCAAAGTTTGCCTTCATACTCGGCTTGCACATAATCGCCGACTTTAATGTCATGAAAATTAATCATAATGGTAGCATTTGTTTAGGGGTTCAAGGTAGGAATTTTATTTATATTCACATCAATTAATGCAATTAATTTAAAATACTTAATATTTTAATGACACAATTACCCATAGTTTTCAATAAAAAAAGCCCTTGTAAAGACAAGGGCCGGAACATGAGAAAATCCTACTGTACTTTTTGCTATGTGTCGAAACAATGCAAATGTGCATTCGCCATATTAAGGAAATGTTAAGCCCACATGATTTATATGTTATCAAAAATCAAATATTATTTTATGGTTTTGTGGAGAACCCCATATTATATTATTGTTAACTTATAGATTGTTTTGAACAATAACTTGTCATACCTCTATTTTTGTAGAATAAACTAATTAAGATGGGATTTAATACGATTGGCAGTTTCTTTATGCCTAAGAACAAAGTTTTCTACGAATTATTTGAACAAGTGGCAGATACTGTTGAAGAGATGGGCGGTCAACTTAAAAAAGTAGTTGCTGAGCCTGACCGTGACAAAAGAGCTCCTCTGATTAAGTATGTAGAAGATCTTGAACATAAAAATGATGATTATACACATAAGCTTTTTACAGAACTTGGGCGGAACTTCATTACTCCGTTTGATAGGGAAGACATACACTACCTAGCAACGGCCTTAGATGATATCTGTGATTTGATATATAGTTCTGCAAAAAAGATAAACTTCTATAATATTAATCCAAACGATACCGGCATACAAAAGATGGCTGACCTTATAGACCAAGGTTGCAGGGAAATAAAAGTAGCTGTTTATGGGTTGAGAGACATGAACGACCTGCGAAGGATGACAGAGGCTTTAGTAAAAGTAAACAGTGTGGAAAACCAAGCAGACGATGTGTTTGACATGTGCATAGAAAAGCTATTTGATACTGAGCCAGACGCAAAAGAGGTAATTAAGAAAAGGGAAATTTATCAAGCAATGGAAATAGCTACTGATAAATGCGAAGATGCTGCCAATGTTATTGAAAGTATAATTATTAAATACTCTTAATTGATTTATTTTAGAAAATGCCTCAGCTGATTTATCAAACAAGTCACTTGTGGACATTTCAAAAACTTAACTAGTCTTATGTTTATTCTTTTAATTGTAATTATCATACTTTCTTATATCTTCGATTTCATAAACGGCTTTCACGATTCTGCTAATTCTATTGCTACAATTGTTTCTACAAAGGTACTTACACCATTTCAGGCAGTGGTTTGGGCAGCATTTTTCAACTTTGCGGCTTTTTTCATTTCAAAGTACGTGTACCATGAATTTGGTATTGGTAATACTGTAGCTAAATGGGTAAACGCCGATTTTATTAATCTCCAAGTAATATTGTCGGGCGTGGTAGCCGCAATTGTATGGAATCTTGTAACGTGGTGGTTTGGAATTCCTTCTAGTTCTTCACATACCTTAATGGGCGGATTCATTGGTGCGGCGTTAGCCCATGCAGGCGGTTTTACGAGTGCTTCGGGAGATGTAATCAATTATTCAAAAGTAGTTCCTACTTTCTTGTTTATTTTTCTGGCCCCATTAATAGGTATGATAATTTCTTTTTTTATAACAATTATCATTGTGCATATCTGTAAGAAAAGTAATCCATACAAAGCAGAGAAATGGTTCAAAAAGCTACAGTTAGTATCTAGTGCTGCTTTTAGTTTGGGTCATGGCGGCAATGATGCACAAAAAGTAATGGGGATAATTGGTGCCGCAATAATCTTCTACCAAGGAAAACTTGGTCATAAAATAACCTTTAATGAATTTGCAGATCAATATTCTTGGGTTCCGTTTTGTAGTTTTCTTGCCATTGCACTAGGTACATTAAGTGGTGGTTGGAAAATTGTAAAAACAATGGGAACCAAGATTACCAAAGTTACCCCTCTTGAGGGTGTTGCAGCCGAAACTGCAGGTGCCATAACGTTATTTCTAACAGAACATTTCAAAATCCCTGTTTCTACTACACATACAATAACAGGGTCAATAATTGGGGTTGGAGCAACTAAACGCTTGAGTGCGGTTCGTTGGGGTGTTACCGTAAACCTTATGTGGGCTTGGGTAGTTACTATCCCTATTTCTGCATTGATGGCTGCTGCTATTTATTACTTCTTCAATCTTTTCATTTGATTAGTTTGCCACCGAGGTACCAATAAAACTGTGTGGATATTCTTCTTTTCTCTACGCTTTTTGTGTTCTTGGTGTCACTGTCTCAATTTTTTTCATTCAAATCATATAATCATTCATAAAAATCGTGGTTCTTTGCAGCCATGTATAAGATAATCAGGTCTATTTTATTTCGTTTCAATACAGAGGCTGTTCATCATTTTAGTATGGGCAGCCTTTCTTTTGCTTGTAAAATTGGGTGGGTCAAAAAGATTATCTCCAACAAGTTTTCGTTTAATCACCCGTCATTATCAAAAGAAGTATTTGGTTTGCAGTTCAAAAACCCTGTTGGGTTGGGCGCAGGTTTTGATAAAAACGCTTTGTACCTCAATGAATTAGAAGCATTAGGTTTTGGCTTTGTAGAAATAGGCACCGTTACACCTCTTCCACAAGCTGGCAACGACAAACCTCGTCTGTTCCGACTGCCGAAAGACAAAGCATTGATAAACAGAATGGGATTTAATAATGATGGCGTGGAAATGATTGCGAAAAGGTTACTAGCATGGAAAAAGCAACAGCAAACAGTTAAGAACAAACTGATTGTTGGTGGTAATATTGGTAAGAATAAAGTGACTTCTAACGAAGATGCTTGGAAGGATTATGAAATATGTTTTAATACACTGTTTGACGTTGTAGATTATTTTGTAGTGAACGTAAGCAGTCCCAATACACCTGGTCTTCGTGAATTGCAAGAGAAAGATGCTTTGCGAAAAATATTGGCAAACCTTCAATCTATCAATCAAGCCAAAGAAAACCCTAAACCTCTATTGTTGAAAATTGCCCCCGATTTAACCAATACGCAATTGGATGATATTGTTAGTCTTGCCTTTGAAGTAAAATTGGATGGATTGGTTGCAACTAACACAACTATTACTAGGAATAATTTGGTGGCATCTTTTGCAGAACTGGATAAAATTGGAATGGGCGGATTGAGCGGGAAACCAGTGAGAAAGCGAAGTACAGAGGTAGTTGCTTATTTGTCAAAACAGTTAAAAGGACAAATACCCATTATTGCTAGTGGCGGCATATTTACTGGTGATGATGCTAAAGAAAAACTAGATGCAGGTGCTATCTTAATTCAAGTATGGACTAGTTTTGTGTATGAAGGACCGGCTATTGCAAAGAATATCTGTAAAGATTTTATATAATTGAACGATTTGAATTTAAGAAAGGATTATACTTTCTAAACTTTCAATGATTTTTTTGATTATTGTGTGGTCAATTAAAACCTTTTCTTGAAGTTCCTACTCGAATCGCCACCACCACGACCATTTGAAGAAGTATTTTTACCATTCTTCGAGCCGCCACCTTTATTGTTAGAACCGCTTCTTCCATCTGACCTGCCTCCATTACGACCGCTGTTATTGCTCCTCGTGTCGCTGCCGCGGTTATTGCCAAAGTTCTGCTTACGTGCAGGAGGTGCATTTAAACTTCCGTTTTGACTTGTACTTCTATTAAACTCCTCATCTTCAATAATTGGCTGCTTACCGTGTTTTATTCTTGGCGTAGTGCTATTAAATTCAAGAGCTCCATTCGTCAATGCATTCAATTCAGTACGGATGGTATCGTCATGAACTAGTTCTTTGTGCCAAGTGCTGTAGACAAGCTTCATATAGTAGGCAATGGAATTGGAAAACTCCATTTTTCTTTCT
>Ga0364887_10181_pt1 | contig 43021 bp, 36 predicted proteins | sample ExccelJu500001D4_4_FD_206924 | JGI IMG/M metagenome (GOLD analysis project Ga0364887, IMG submission 206924) | Enriched cells from Trout Bog Lake Hypolimnion, Wisconsin, USA - BchlTB.July23.5000.01.D4 | ecosystem: Environmental > Aquatic > Freshwater > Lake > Hypolimnion/Profundal zone | place...
ATTTCCGGATTGCTCATCCGTGATTACCCCTTTAACTGTTTGGGTATAAATGGTTTGCTGGGTAAAGCCAGATACAAGGCAGCCAAAAAAAACGGCTGCTATTACTAAATGTTTCATTAATCTTATTTCTTTAATCTATTTACACTTATTATAGAAGTCAACAGCTTCTTTCAATCCATTGATATCATTAACAGATGCGTTAGCTCTGTTGAATGCAGCCGGACAGGATCCCAGTTTTTGGGTAATGATCTTTTGGTAGATTTTTTCTGATATCAGATTCAATTCTCTGGTGTTTTCTGAATAAAAAAAATAATCACCCGGCCGGCCATCAGTACCATTACTGAATACGGGATCTGATCCGTTATAAACAGGGATAGAAGAGGCATCACTTGATTTTTGTAATAAACATAAAGGCCCTTTTGAGAGTATTTTAAAAAAATCTCCATTGATACAAATAAAACTATTGCCCTCCATTTCTAAAGCAATCAGGTTATTACCGTTATATTCAGTTTTTTTGCCTGTTTCCGGATTTATAAATGAAATGGTTGCTTTATAACGGATATTATTTTTTATATAGCCTTTGGTAACTGATCCGTTCAATACGGTTACATTACCGGATAAATACCCTTTAGGTATTTCACTTTGTGCTAATAATCCATTATAAATGGCACTTGTTACCAGAAGAAAGAAGGGGAAAAAAATACGCATAAGAGTAATTTTAAATTATTTATATAATTATATACGATCGCTTCAGATTACAATGCTACAGTGTAAATAAAAACGGACCTACTCAAAAAGAATGAGTTGCAGATATTAAGGAATGAATGGGGGAAAAAGACAAATAAAAGACGCACGTATACTTTACTTGTTTTTTTCCCGTTTTCTGTATATAACGATAATATGAATAACCCTTATTTGTTTGGTATTAAAAAATGCTGCTTTCTTTTACTGCTGTTACCGGCAGTATCCATGACCGCACAGGTGATTTCTAATAAAAATTTTTCAATGGGAACCTATGGCAGGATTGGTGTAGGTTTTGCACCGCAAATTAATGGTGGTATTGGAAGAAGTCTCAATCTGAACGGCATGGGGTCTATTGGTGGCAGGATGGAAGAAGCTGATTACCTGGAACTTGTTACAGCTTTTCATTTTATGACAGATGAAAACCAGGCAGACAGCACTTTAATTAATGTACAGGCTAGAATGGCTTTTTACAGTTCCAATGGACAGCTGATTGGGAATGTAAACAGCAAATCCTATGGAGGCATTACAGCAGCTTTGCCGGAATTATATGCAGAAGCCAGGCATATTGCAGGATCACAATGGAGTGCCTGGATCGGGGCTAAATTTTTCAGGGGAGATGATATTAATATGGCTGACCATTATTATTTTGATGATCATTCTTCCCAGGGTTTTGGGTTAAGCAATAAACAAAACAATTTTGCGGTTCTTTTTCCCGGTGCAGTGGATACCAGCAGTTCAGTACCCCCTTATTTTTACTTGAATATTGTAGATGGTACCCCCAGGTTGGGATTAAGGGGAAGGACGGTTCTGGTATATGAACATATTTTCCCTTTAAACGATCAGAAACAGTCGATAAAAATTTTAACCGAATTCCACCGGCTCAGTAATGCCACAGTAGAAGACACAAGTTCAAAATACAATTATCCGGCTGACTTTGGTTTTGTGATCGGGGCAAAACATCTTATGGTTATCCATACACTGAAGCCAGGTTCATTTAACCAGCTGGCAGTAAGGTATGGATATGGCATTGCCAACGGAAATGATGGGGGTAATTCTAAAACCTGGTTAACATATGGAGCACCGGATTTAAATACCCAGAAATTTAATCATGCTTATTCTTTTTCAATTGTAGAACACTTACTATTAAACCTCTCCAATAAATTCAGTCTGAATGCCTATACCCTTTTTAATAAAAACAGGGGGGCGGCAGACAGTAATAATAAAGCCCCGGATTACCTGGGAAGGATGATCTTTAATCAAAAAAGGGAGTATGCTGTTGGTGCCCGTGGCTTCTGGTATATCAGCAATCACTTACACCTGATCAGTGAACTGAATTATACCCGCAGAAAAGATGGCACTCAGGAACCCGCTGATATGGCTAAACTATCTATTGTTCCCACGTTTGTGCCCAGCGGAAAAAGAGACCCGTTTGCAAGACCTCATTTCAGGTTTATTTACAGCATTGCACACTATAATACATTTGCCGCCAATAATCTGTATTCCCCATTTTTGATGGAAGTTGGCAAAAAAAGTTGGGGGCAGTACTTTGGTGTACGGGCAGAATGGTGGATATTTTAAGGGTAACTAAGGAATTAATTTTTCTTTAAAAGAAAATAACAGCATATTTCCCCTGCATTTCAGATATTCGAACCATGAAGCAGCTTATATTTTTTTTCACAGCAATATTCTTTACGGTTCTGGTATCTGCACAGTTTAATCCCTGTACCACCAGAATCAGTTTACTTACCTGTGCGCCGGCAGATGAACTGTATGCTACCTTCGGGCATACTGCCATACGATTAACAGACAGCACTTCACAAAACGACTTTGTATTCAATTACGGTACTTTTAATTTTGAAGAGCCTGATTTCTATACCAAATTTATGCGGGGTAAACTCAATTACTACCTGTCAGTAGCACCCTATAATGATTTCGTGGTAGAGTATATTGAAGATAAAAGAACCATTTATGAACAGGAACTGCAATTGAATTGCGATCAGAAACAACTGATTATTGCAGCACTGCAAAAAAACATGCAGGGTGGTAACCGCTATTATAAATATGATTTTCTGTTTGATAATTGTACTACCCGGGTAAGAGATATTATTTTCAAAAGTATCCCAGCTGCACATGTTCCCAACCCAATTACGCCTGAAGGCACTACCTGCCGGGATATGTTGTATGTATATTTAGACAGGGGGGGTAAACCCTGGAGTAAATTAGGGATTGATATTGTACTGGGCAGTAAGATTGATAAAAAAGTGGATATCCGTCAATCTATGTTTTTGCCGGAATACCTGATGAAAGGATTGGACAGTGCGGTACTGAGTAACAACACACACCTGGCTGAATACCACCGGATTTTATTAAATGAAACTGCGCCGGACACATCGCTGGGCAAAAATGATCCTTTGTTTATTGCAATTGCTATAGCATTACTGATGATCATCTTCAGTTTCCTGCCCTATAAATGGGCCGGATCTGCATTGAAAATAACTGATTCATTTTTATTATATACCACCGGTTTGCTGGGAATATTAATTGTATTTATGTGGTTTGGTACTGACCATGCTGCCTGTGCCAACAATTATAACCTGATCTGGGCATTGCCAACTAATTTTATTGCTGCATTTATGATCTGGAAAAAAAGAACAATAACCAGGCAATATTTCTTATGCGCTGCCATACTTACCGGATTAGTACTGGTTTTCTGGTTTATATTGCCACAACATTTTAATATAGCCTTATTACCCCTGGTGGCAGCCGGATTTATCAGGTATATTAAATTATATCAAGCGCTTTAATAAATGGGAAAAACAATTTTATATAAAGGTGAACAATTAGTATACAGAGATTGCGGAAACGGCAAACCGGTACTATTGATTCATGGATTTGGGGAAGACGGATGCATTTTTGATGCACAATCTGCTTTCCTGAAAGATTATTGCAGGGTCATTATTCCAGACCTGCCGGGATCTGGCTTATCAGCCTTTAACGGCGAACTTTCCACTATCAGCGATTTTGCAGAAGTAATAAAATGTATAGTTGAAAAAGAACAGATCGCATCCTGTATCATGCTTGGGCATAGTATGGGCGGATATATCACTTTATCATTTGCAGAGAAATATCCTGCACTGCTGTCTGGTTTCGGTTTTATTCATTCCACTGCTTTTGCCGACAGTGAAGAAAAAAAGGAAAACCGCCTGAGAAGCATTTCTTTAATTGAAACCTATGGTGCTTATCCCTTTTTAAAGAATAGCCTACCTAATTTATTTTCTGCTGCTTTTAAGGAAGCATTTCCCGGTAAAATAGTATCCTTAACAGAGAAAGGAAAGCTTTTCAGTAATCAGGCATTGCAACAATACAGTTTAGCAATGAGGAACAGGGAGGATAAAACTATTGTTTTGAAAAATGCATCAGTACCTGTTTTATTTATTTGCGGCGATCAGGATGTTGCAGCACCGTTAAATGATCTGAAACAGCAATTCTCACTTCCCGATTGTTCGTATATTCATATTCTTGAAAATGTGGGGCATATGGGTATGTGGGAAGCTCCTGAAAAACTGAACAACTTTCTGCTAGAGTTTATTGTTGATTAAAGGAAACCATCTTCTGAAAAAAAGCAGGTGTAAAAAAGGGAATGAGCAAAACCAAATTATTATCCGGTCTGCTGGCAGTTATAGTCAGTGTTTTTATTGTAATTACTGCAAAAGCACAGGCGCAATCATGTCCTGAAAATATTAATTTTTCCAATGGAACCTTAACACACTGGTCTGCCTATACCGGAAATTTTACCAATCCCAATGGTTCCAAAACAATTAGTACTTATGATACAGCTTCTCCCGCTCCAACAGGAACTATAGGTGCAGTATCCATCAACGAAAGTGGATATTCAGTTTATGGTATACAGGTTTCTGCTTCCAATGCAGTAGATCCATTTGGTGGTTTTCCCACCATACCCACTATTAACGGTTTTCATTATTCCAATTCAGTAATATTGGGTTCCACCACAGTTGCTCCTGGTTCCAACAGGGGGCTTATTAGAGGTATCAGTTATACCATTACTGTACCTGCAGGTAATTCGGGCACCCCATATACCATGACTTATGCTTATGCAATGGTGCTGGAAAACGGCAGTCATGCTTCCAATCAGCAACCCCTGGCAAAAGCTACACTAACTTATCAGGACAGTGTTTTTGAATGTGCTTCTCCTTCCTACTTTTTACCCACCAGCGGAGCAGGTAATGTACTGGATGCAGCAGCAGCAGCACAGCAGGGTTTTAAATTAAGTCCGGTTGCTTCTCCCAATTCCATTCAGCAGGAAAACCCTTATAGGGTATGGACTAAAAGCTGGACTGAAGTGACATTTGACCTTTCTGCTTTCAGGGGCAAACAGGTAGTGCTAACTTTTGAAGCAGATAACTGTATTCCCGGAGGGCATTTCTCGTATGCCTATTTTGCATTGAGAAACGATTGTAACGGATTAACCATTAGCGGGCCTTCTTCTGCCTGCTCTAATGGAATAGTTACCTATTCAGTACCTGCACTTGCCAATGCCAACTATCTGTGGACCTGGCCTGCCAGCTGGACTAAAATATTAGATTCTGCCAATATACTGCAATTGATGCCGGGTGCCCAAAGCGGTACCATAACGGCCAAGGAAACAAATAGTTGTGCTAACCTTCAGGCCAGCCTTGATGTGGCAACTACCCTACCCACTATTCCAGGTAAGCTTTCCGGCAGTAATAGTGTTTGTACCAAAAACAACAGTAGCACAATCAGTTTAAGTGGCAACAGGGGAAGTGTATTAAATTGGCTGTCAACTACTGATGGAACAAACTGGAACATTATACCAGAAACCGATACATTTTTAGTGGCCAGTAATTTAACTACTACCACTTCTTATAAAGCAGTGATCCAGAATGGTGCTTCCTGTGCTATTGATTCCAGTAATATTGCTATTATTAAAGTAAGTCCCACCACTGTTGGTGGATCTTTAAGTCCGGCATCATTAACCATCTGCAAAGGTCAGAATAAGGGTGCAGCCATTACCCTTACAGGAAATACAGGGGCAGTCCTGAACTGGCAGTATTCTACCGATTCAGTAAATTGGGTAAACTTTAATCCCTTTAAAACAGATTCTGTATTTGAAATCAATAGTGTAGACACACCTACGGTATTCAGGGCGATTGTGCAAAGCGGAGTTTGTCCTTCAGATACAAGCAGATTGTCTCTTGTGAATATTGAGAATGCCTATTTCCCGCAGGCTGTTTTAAAACCGGATAGTCTGGCTTTGTGTTTTGATCAGAAAGGCACCCTGCAGGCAGATATTACTATCGGAACATCCTATAAATGGTTAACTACTAATTCCTTATATGACCCCAATAATGGAAATATTCCATATACCCCATATACTGTTTCTGCACTGGTAGCTCCTTCCAGGTCTTCAAACTATATATTATCGGTACAAAATGCCGGCTGTCAGAATATATTACTGGATACTTTTCATGTTAAAGTATTTCCACCCCTGATTGTTAGTGCCGGACCGGATACTTCTATAGTGGTGGACCAGCCCCTTCAATTATTTGCAACAGCATCTGATACTGCAGATCTGGCCTATTTATGGACCCCGGCTTATGGCTTAAACAATACTACCATCAATAATCCAATTAGTACATTGGGGCCTTTACTGGATTCTATTACTTATCAGGTGATTGCAACCTCTTCATTTGGCTGTACAGGTTCGGCCAGTAAAAAAATTACTATCTATAAAACAGCACCGGACATTTTCGTTCCTTCTGCTTTTACTCCAAACAATGATGGAAGGAATGATGTATTAAAAGCAATTCCGGTGGGCATTGCAAAATTTAATTACTTAAAAATATTCAATCGCTGGGGCCAGTTATTATTCAATACTATTGACGCTTACAGGGGTTGGGATGGAACAGCTAATGGAGCACAGCAGCCTTCAGGTACATACGTATTTATCACAGAGGGTATTGACTTTTTAGGCAAATCCATATTCAGAAAAGGGACAATAGTTTTAATCAGATAATGTTCAATCCACTAAATTGCAGACGAAATAAGCAGTTTTTATGAATAAAATAATTTTGATTACTGGTGCTACATCCGGATTTGGAAAAGCGATCGCAGAAAAATTTGCGGCGAGTCAATGGAACCTCATTATAACAGGAAGAAGAAAAGAAAGATTAGACTTAATAGTAAAAGAACTGAGTAAAACTTATGGGGTGGAGGTCTTGCCTTTAGTATTTGATGTACAGGATAAAAATGCTGTTTTTACTTCCATTTCCGGTATACCTGAGAAATGGAAAAATGTTGATGTACTGGTGAATAATGCAGGCCTGGCTTTGGGTAGGGATAATTTTGAAAATGCCAGCCTTACTGACTGGGAAACCATGCTGGATACTAACGTAAAAGGCATGATGTATACAACCAGGGCTGTATTACCATATTTAATAGAAAAAAGAAGTGGGCATATCATCAATATAGGTTCCATTGCGGGTAAGGAAGTGTACCAGTATGGTAATGGCTATTGCAGCAGTAAATTTGCAGTGGATGCTTTAAGTAAAAGCATGCGTATAGATTTATTACATCATAAAATTAAAGTGACAGCAATACATCCCGGTGCAGTGGAAACTGAATTTTCCCTGGTACGTTTTAATGGAGATGCAGAGAAAGCAGCTGCTGTGTATAAAGGATACACTCCGCTCAGTGCATCAGATATTGCAGATACAGTTTATTATTGTGCCAGCTTACCCGAACATGTTTGCATCAATGAATTGATTATTACGCCAACTGCCCAGGCAAATGCCAATTTGTTTTACAAAGAATAAACCCATTGGTTTTCTATGGCTTTATTTAGCCAGTGAAATACGGACCTGTATCCCTGTTCTGGTGATAATGGTGGGTGGAGAAGTGGAAACATATGGGGTTGACCTTCGCTGATCAAAAAACAGTTTGACATTAATCCGATTGTTCATTACATAATCAATGGATGGCTGTATAATGACCATTTTTTGCCCTCCGGTAGGGAATGAATTGGATTGGTCCAGGGTACTGTTTGAGGTAAGATCGTCCCGGAAAGAAAGGTCTAATTTAAAAGTGATATCATTTTGCAATTTTTTCCCATTCATGAAAGGCAATTCAAAAGGCAATATCAAACCCTTCTTTTTCCATCCTGCACCAATCGTCCATTCAGTGGAATTCGTTTCACTTAACTGGTAATCCACCAGACTAAAACTCAACTGGCGAGATCTTTTATATTCAAACTTTAAAGTTAACAGTTTACGGGTAGTCAGATTAATACCAATCAATGGAGAAAACTGTTCCTGCATGGTAATATTTGGCACAAGGAAAAATGGAATAAAATTACCACTGACAGAATCTATAAAACCGGGGGTCCCCCTGTGCAATGGATCCTCAAAATTCAAGGCACTGGAAAATCCGTTCATGCTTAATGTACCGGAATAGGCATGGGTTAGGGTAATGGAAGTAAAAATGTCTGAAAGGAAAGGCACTTTACTTAACCCGGTATAAGTTAACCTCCAGTTAGGCTTGGGCAAATACCCGCTGAATGGATTATTTTTTACATTGCCATTGCTTTCTTTGGTTAGTGCGATGGTATATGGACTGGTTTTGGTATAAGCTGCCAGAAAAGAAGGAATTAACACACTCTGCGAATATTTACCATACCCTGATGCCAATCCGTCATTGGTATGGAGCCCCGTCCAATATGGATTTCTCATTGCCACACGCTCGGAAACAATTGCTCTGTTCACTTCAAACTGACGGAAAGTATTGGTTAATTCATTGGGGTTTCTTTTTTCAAACAGTGAAGAAAAAGCAATATAAGAGACACTGAATCCACCGGATGCATATGGATTTAAGTGTTGCTGCGGAAGATAAGAATTCGTGGTATCCTTAAATAATTCCGTGTATTCCTTAGAAAAACTCTTATCAATATTGAGGTCAATTTTAAAGTCTTTTAAGGGTTCCAGCTGAACAGCCACCCTGAATTTCTGATCAAAGTTCTGACGGAAAAGCAGGTTAAAAGAACTATCCCTGGAAATTAATCCTCTGGCAGCTTTATGATTCAGCCAGTTGGAATCCGGCTGCCTTCCAAATACATAATCCATTCCGGGTTCCATTGTTTTCCAGTTCTGCCCGAGAAACTGGGTACCATCCATATAACCGGGTACCCTGCTTTGAAATATTCCGGAATAACTCAAACTAACATGCTTTACCATAGTTAGGATACCAATACCTGTTTTAATAAATGGATTGACAGGATGCATTTCCGGATTTTGTAATTGTTTAGCCAGGTTATAATCTCTTTTCAACTGCCTCCATTTACGCAGTGCTTCTCTTTTTTTAGCTCCTTTTAACCGATTGCCATTGGCATCTGTAAGCACTTCATCCCTGCTTGGCGGCGGTGTGGCTAACACAGTATTGGTTGGTTTTAACGGTGTTGAGCTATTTGACCGATTAGGTTGGCTACTATTGGTTGTGCTGTTTTTGGGGTTTAAAATGGCTTTGAGCCAGCGCGACTTATTATATAACCTGGTAAAATCAAGATCAGAACTGAAATTGTTTTGTTTACCGTTTTCAATAGTATTTCCAAGTGTAATGGCCAACTGGCTGGCTGCCACCCAATCGTAATTTGTGCCATAACTATAGCGGCCAGTAATCCAGTCGGTAATAGGAAGTTTGGCAAAAGGTATGGTATAGGAAATGGTTGCATGTTGCTGATACATAATATTTCGGCCTCCGCTGATAAAATTTTGCCATACAGAATCTCTCTTAAGTTTTGAATTCAAAGCCCCTGCCGGCTCATCCACCACGGCATTATTAATAGCTGAAAAATCAAGGTTAATTGCTTTGGTCAAGTCCCAGCGCATATTATAATACCGGTCGAACCTGAAATATTTATCAAAAGTGGTATCTACTATTGCCACTTTACTAACTGTTAAATCTGTATTGACAATCTTAGGTGTATACTGCCCAAACTGGCGGTTAACATCAGCCCTGAAACTTAATAGGGAAGGCTTCAGATTATAGTTGAAATCTTTCAGCCATACCAGCCAGTTACTTTTGCTTTTAATAATTTTTTTAAATGGTTGTTTAAAATTTGCAGGATTATTATAGGTATATCCCAGATTGCCCCGCCATTTGGATAGGATATTATTCTGAATAGTGGGACTGGTTTCTTTGGTTTGAGTATAAGAGAAGCTTACATCAATATTGCTGATCTTGAATAAATGTGGTTTGCCTTTTGGTAAAATATGAACATTGGTAAAATTTAAAGTTTTGATAGTAATCACATCCATCGCTGCATTTCGGATAGAATCCCGTATTGCCTTGGTTTTAGCAGCATTCATTTCATTTTTAAGATTTAAATCCAATGCATAGGGGTCATATTCCGGTAATACTACTGTCCGGTTAATACTGGCATACATTGGTATAGAAATCCTTGCACTTTTGGGCAAGAGTTTTCCGGCCTCAATAGATAAAGCTGCATTTACCTGGAATGTATTATCCTTTGTACGGTCGTTAATATGCGAATCCAAAGAACCAAATCCGGCAGTATGTGCGTTGACTGCTACTGATAACTTGCCTAAATCTGCCAGAGTAACATCTACTTTTCCCATAGCGGCATAAGCACCTGTTTCTTTTATATCTGATAGTCTTAATTCATCCAGCCATACTTCAGCATTAGCAGAAAGGGCATTCCCTTTAGGATTTTCAACGGCAAATAAAATTCCAGTCACCTGGCCCAGGTTGGGATTTCCCATGATACTGTAAGTCTGCCCCCCAAAACCCTGCCTGTAAATACTGGTAAGCGGAAATCCCGCATTATTTCTTTGCAGTTTCAGGTTAATCAGGTCCTGCAGATTCAAATTCAGATTATTTAATGTTGGCCATACAACGGTATCCTTAGAGGTTAAATAGGTACCTGCAGGTGTTACATATAAAGGTATTTTTACTTCATAATAATTATTCAGGTAATCCTGCCCAATCCTCATCACCAGGTTCAATTGTTTATCAGCAATTGGTATTTGCCCCACCACACTTTCTGCATGGGCAAACATTTGCAGTTTTCCGTAATTCCTAAGGTCATAATTTACTGTTTTTATAACAGCTCTGGCATCACCTGCATTCAGGTTGGCCACTTGTAAACTTAATGACTGTTCATTTTGTAAAAGGTTCACCCCGTTATTACTTAATTGCTGTACCCTTTCAATACCCGGTGGGATTAAGTAGTTAACCGGAGTTCGAGAACTGTTTTGTTCCAGATTAACCGCGGTTATATTAAATGTGGTATTATAAGTAGAACCTGAACTATCAATTGGAGTATAAGATCCCGTTGTATCCAGTACATAGGTAAACTGACGCCAGGAATCACGCACCAGATTCAGGGATGCAAACCTTAATACTACAGAATCCTCAAATCCAGTAAGGTAGGTCCTGATAAAACGGATAGATCTTAAATCAGGGGAACCAACCTGCCGGGTAGGCCGGGAGATGGGTATACGGAACAAATACCAGTTTTCAGTACTGGCATTTGCCTGAACATTTACTTTCTGAACCTGAGCCAGGTAGGGGTTATCCCCTATTTTCATCCCAGGTTTTAAATTAATCTCATATTCAAAGTATTGTTCAGTTTCATTGATTACATTATCACCATTCAGGTCTTCATTATCGGGATACATGGTTGCTGCGGGAGACAAAGTACTGTTGCCGGAGACAATGGGCGAATTACCTTCTGTATTATTATAATTTTTATACCGGCCCAGTATGCCAGTACCAGCTGCATCAAAAGAAGGATCCCTGTACCATAAATAATCATCCCCGGAAGGATCTTTAAATGCTTTCTGGTAAACCGCCGAACCTGTTCCGAAATTAGTGGATAATGTATTTAAATAATCGGCATGTTTTACCCTTTCACTATCAGAACTCAGACCGTCAAGCCCCACATCCTGGAAAGCCCTGTCCTGCGTATTAGTACTGAATGCATTGGTAATCTGAATAGGGTTGAGCGGAACATTACCCCAGTTACTGGTATCCATGGCTGCGGGGAAATTGGGTGCATTTAATCCATTTTCATAAAAACGCTTGCCATCTCTTAAAATATCTTCACTGATATCCCCTAAATCAATACGGAGTAATCCGCCTGTACTGTTGGGATTTTTAATAAACGGATCCTGAACCAGAAATTCAACATAGGCAATATTATTGGTTTGAAAGTCTGTCTGGTTAATACTCCTGGTTAAACCACCCCAGCGGGTTTTGGGATTGGAGAGTTTTCCATTATTATTAACCTGGGCAGGGTTTGTTTCAAAATTATAAGGCCCTTTTTCTGTGGGATAATAGGCCACATCAAAAGTTACCGTTTGTGTATTGGTGATATTGGTGGTTTGCGCAGGGTATAATTCATTGGTCATCACCATTCTGACCCTGGGGTCATTCAGTTCTGTAATATTATTAGATAATGGGTTGTTTGGTGCTGATTTATCCTGCAGGTTTGGCTCAATATTATACCAGGCAATTTTAGCCCTGTTTTTACCATAGTTAAGATCATCCATCAGGCTTGATTCCGGAAACTCAACAGCACCTTGCGGGGTAGATGCCAATGCCCAGGAAATAAGTGGGAACCTCAGATCAATATTACTGGTAGTGCCTTCAAAATCATCAATATAAATTAAACCGTTATTTCCACTGCCGATTTGAGGGGGGTGCCCCGGTTTAAAATAGGCCATTTCTGAATAAGCGCTGACAAATGATTTTGCGTGGGTGGAATAAAAAGGCAATCGGTTTAGAGCACGGGTTAATCCCTGCCATTCGGATTTATAATCTGCATCCACACCAAGTATAGTATTACGGATCGGATCTTCACCATAAGACATTTTTGTAAAGAACGGGCGTTCATTCAATCGTTCTATGGTACCCCCGATATTTAATTTTTTGCTGGCTGCATAATCAAACCTTAATGCCATAAATCCCTTTTGCTGCAACCCTGCCCCTGCATTGTTTTCATAGGAAACATTTACCGGAACTCCGGAATTGATAATAGCCTGGTTAATGATTTTTACGGTTCCCAAACTATAATCTACGGTATAATCCACCCCTTCCTGCAATGTTTGCCCACTGGCAGTAACTTTTACAGAACCCGGAGGAACATTCACTGCATTCAAACTTATAGAATTACTGCTGATTCCTTTTCCTACCCCCTGCATGGAAAAACGGTCGAGATTGGCATAGGTTTGAGCTATGGCTTTAATGGAATCATACAATTGCTGGTAAATATATTTTTGCCGCGTTGCAGCGGGCATGCCATTGAATGCAAGGGAATCTAAATCCCGCCCGAAAGGTTCCAGTACCGGAAATATGATTTTACCGGATTTAGAAACGATGGTAAACCCTTCCACATAGTCAAAAACACCATCCGGTTGAGGGTCATTCCGGCTGTTTAATCTGTCTAATCTTAATATGGATAATAAAGATTTACCGTTTGCAGCAGGAGAAGCTTCTGGCAGGTAAATATTATTCCCCCCACTTGGTTGCTGGTATAACACATTTAATTTAAATCCGTCACTGGTAACATTATTCATGTTAAGTGAATACACATTTTTCATCATCAGCTGCCAGATAGGCAATGTAACCCTTGCAGAAGTAGCTTTCAGTAATTTCAGGTATAAAACTTTCTGAATTCCCTGTGTGGAATCAAGGCCCACATCCTGTGAGAACTCGCCCACCTGGTATACTTTACCGTTAACTGTGTACTGATAAGCAACCCCCAGTACATCATCCGGTTGTAATTGTGCATTCAGGGATATAAATCCAATCTGCGGATTAAAATAGTATTCCGATGGAGATAATTTTCTGGCATAGGTTTTTTCATAATCCCTTACTGCATTTAATCCGTTGCTTTGCAACACATTGGTAACCAATGAAGGGTTTCTTCCGGAAGGATTATTGATTAAAGTACTGTAAATGCTGTTGGAACCATTATCCGGATAAGGGTTGGAGGTTAAAGAACTGATACTGGAATTATAGGGTGAAGCTTCTGCAAGGTCCATTAAGCCCACAACATACCTGGCATCCGATGTGGTACCCGTTCTGTTGGTTACCCAAACTTCTATCTGCTGAATCTGAACCTGACTGCTTGTTACAGGCAGGTTGCTCATGGCAGTGTTGTAATTATTTCTGAAGTATTGTGCCAATAAAAAGTTCTTGTTTTCGTCATAATCATCCAGCTTTTTCTGGAAACTGGTAACGGCTGCTCCTCCCTGTGATCGTTGGCTTTGAGCAGTAGAATTCTGATTTGCAATTACACCGGTTACTTTTAACTTTCCAAATTGGAGCTGCATTTTTATTCCAAACAAATTTTGTGCACTGGAAGTTAATACCCCCTTTGTCTGAAAAGATGTATTACCTGCTTCAATACTCTTTATAATTTCATCATCCATCCCTTTATAATTAAGCTTTATCTTATTCAGGTAATCAAAATTGGATAAAGTATTATAATTAAAAGGTAGTTTGAGTTTATCACCAATACTGGCATTCATATTCAGATTGGTGTTCATGTTAAAATCCAGTCCGCCTGTTTTCCTTGCGTTTTCCGGTAATGTAGGATTCAATGTATTCTGGCCCTGATATCCCAGCCCGATATCTACATTACCCTGAGGTTTTATATCAACCTTTAAAGGATTGACACCATTTTTGGGCAATACATTATTAACCCCGAAAATACGGTCGAACAAACTTGTATATACATTTGGTTTGGGCCTTTTTACTTTTTTATTTAAAGAATCCAATGCCTGGGCTCTTTGTTTGAAATAAGCCTGTTCATCCTGTTTTGTCTTTATTTTGTAGTATTCCTCATAAGTTAAGTAGGTAGTTTGCCGGTAAGCTGCATTCCCAATTTTTTCTTTAATATAATATTGATTGGTAACGGGGTCATACTCAATGGTTTGTTTAATAATAGCGGTATCAGAAAGATCAAACGGGTTATGATTGACGTTGGTAAAACGGTCACTTCTTCTGTCCGAAATAGGGAAACGCAGAGAATCTGAAGCTGTATTCTGGGCAAAAAGAGTATTCAAAGGGATAATACTTATCACAGCAGTTATACAAATAACAAAAAATGCAATTAATTTTTGCTTCAAAAAATTAGCCTTGATTAAGTAGAAATCTTGACGATACGCTACAAATTTTTAAGTGACATTTTTACGATATTCTCTAACGTAAAATCGGGGTTTAAAAGTATAATTTTCCGAACAGCATTTTCTGCAGCTGTTCTGTTTATTCCTAAAGCGATCAGCGCATTGATAGCATCCGCTTCATTTTTGTCTTCCTTATCAGTTAAAACAGAAGGCATTTCCGGGGATTGCTTGCCTAATTTATCCCTTAATTCCACCACCAGCCGTTCGGCAGTTTTCTTCCCTATTCCTTTTATTCCGGATAATATATTTATATTTCCCTGTACAATGGCCCGGGTTAACTCCTCCGGCTTCAATCCACTAAGCATCATTCTGGCAGTAGAAGCTCCAATACCACTTACACTAATCAGTTGTAAAAACAATTCCTTTTCTCCCATTTCAGAAAAACCAAAAAGTGTTTGACCATTTTCAGTAATATGCAGGTAAGTGTACAACTGTCCGCCTTCCTTATCCGAAATTGCTGAAAAAGTATTCAGGCTAATCTGAAGATCGTACCCAACACCATTTACATCCACCACAACATGGGCCGGGGTTTTATAAGCAAACTGTCCTCTCACAAAAGCGATCATAGTACTCAAAAATAGGGTATTCGATTCAAATTGGGCCGGTTTGAATCCCCCGTTTTATGCTTACTTAATTTTAAGAGCGGTTATAAAGGAAGATTTAAGATATTTGTGCTCGATTTTTAATTTTTACGCAAAATAACATGACTAAAATTAGAGCAGCTATTACCGCAGTGGGTGGATATGTTCCAGAAACTAAACTAACCAATGCCGATCTTGAAAAAATGGTGGAAACCAATGATGAATGGATCAAATCCAGAACCGGAATATCAGAACGAAGAATACTTAAGGAACCCGGTAAAGCTACCAGTGATCTGGGTGCTCCTGCCATTCAGGACTTACTCCGTAAACGTAATATAGATCCTAAAGAAATTGATTGTATTATCTGTGCAACGGTTACACCTGATATGATGTTTCCCTGCACTGCCAATATCATTAGTGATAAAATAGGGGCTACCAATGCTTTTAGTTTTGACCTGGTTGCTGCCTGCAGTGGATTTTTATTTGCTTTAACTACCGGGGCTTCTTTTATAGAAAGCGGCAGGTATAAAAAAGTGGTTGTGGTAGGTGCTGATAAAATGAGCAGTATTGTAGATTATACAGACAGAACTACCTGTATTTTATTTGGGGATGGAGCAGGGGCGGTTTTACTGGAACCCAGCACTGATGAAAACGGAATTCTGGACAGTATCCTGAAAACAGATGGGATTGGACGTAATTATTTAAATATGAAAGCAGGGGGCTCCCTTAAGCCTGCCAGTGTTGAAACTGTTCTGGCTAAAGAACATTTTATATTTCAGGATGGACAGCCTGTTTTCAAATTCGCTGTAAAAGGGATGGCTGACGTTAGTGCAGAATTGCTGGAAAGAAATAATCTCACCGGGGATGATATTGCATGGTTGGTTCCGCATCAGGCTAACTTAAGAATTATTGACGCCACAGCCAACAGAATGGGCCTTTCTAAAGATAAAGTAATGATTAATATTCAGCGCTATGGTAATACCACAGCTGCAACTATTCCATTATGCCTGTGGGATTGGGAAAACCAATTACACAAAGGAGACAATATTGTATTAGCAGCATTTGGAGGAGGTTTTACCTGGGGTGCAACCTGGATCAAATGGGCTTACGATACCCAAAAATAAATTCTTTTCTGTTTCAGTACAGGTATAAAAGCGTTGGATTATTTTCTGACGCTTTTGTTTTTATATTTGAAATATTGAACACTTCTATAAAATATTCCCTATGAGTCAACCTTCTTTTACAGGATTCAGTTCATTAGCATTACATGCAGCCGGGCATGAAAATGCAGAATATGCGCATCTAACACCCATATTTGCCACTTCTACGTTTACTTTCGATACGGCTGAACAGGGTATGGAACGTTTTGCCGGAAAAGATAAAACCAGGATTTATTCCCGCTGGGGCAACCCCACATTTAAGGCGGCAGAAGATACTATTGCTGCAATGGAAGCATTTGGACTAAAAGATGAAAATGGTGATCCCTTGCAACTGAGAGCTATATTACATGCAAGCGGACAGGCAGCGATGACTACCCTATTTTTAAGTGTGCTGAAACCGGGAGATACCGTTTTATCCCATTACTCCCTTTATGGCGGCACCCATGAACTATTGCATAAAGTGCTGGCAGAAAATAATATACATGTAATTATTGCAGACCTGCGTAATCTGAATATAGTTCAGGACATCCTCCAAAATAATGCATCCATAAAACTGGTGCATATTGAATCTCCGGCTAATCCAACTATTCAATGCGTTGATATAGAAGCAGTAAGCACTCTTGCTAAACAACACCATATACTGGTAAGTGTGGACAATACTTTTGCCACCCCTTATTTACAGCAGCCATTTAAATACGGGGCAGATTTTGTTTTTCATTCCACTACCAAATTTCTAAATGGACATGGTACAGCCATTGGTGGTATTTTATTAGGAAGAGATCTGGAATTTATGAATACAAGGATCTGGAAATGGCATGTTTTACTGGGCGGGAATTCCAATCCATTTGATGCTTTTCTACTCACTAATGGATTAAAAACACTGGAAATACGAATGGACCGGCATTGCCAGAATGCTGAAAAACTGGCACAATACCTGGTGGCACACCCAGCAGTAGAAAAAGTAAATTATGCAGGCTTAAGTTCGCATCCTGACCATGCAGTTGCCCTGAAACAAATGAAACACCCCGGTGCAGTGATGAGTTTTGAATTAAAAGGGGGACTGGATGCCGGCAAAATATTTATCAATAAACTACAAATGTGTGTCCGGGCTATTTCATTGGGAACTGTTGATACTTTACTCTCGCATCCGGCCAGTATGAGCCATATGGGCATCAGCCGGGAAGAAAGGGAAAAGTTTGGAATTACAGACGGACTGATTCGTTTGAGTGTGGGTATTGAACATATTGATGATATCATCAGTGATTTTGAACAGGCAATGAAAGGGTTATAAACTTTATTTAGTACTAAAACCTGTAAATATGTCGGAAATAAAAATAAGAAGGGCAGCAGCAACGGATTGTACCCGTTTATTGGAATTGATTACAGAACTGGCTGTATATGAAAAAGCACCCCAGGAAGTTACCGTTACCCTGGAACATTTTGTGGAAAGCGGATTCGGCAGTAGTCCTGTTTGGTGGGCTTTTGTGGCAGAAGTAAATAATAAAGTGGAAGGATTTGCATTGTATTATATCCGTTACAGTACCTGGAAAGGGCAGCGGATGTATTTGGAAGATATTCTGGTAACAGAAGCAATGCGTGGCCAAAAATTAGGGCAGTTATTATTTGACAGATTAATTGAAGAAGCAAAAGAAAAAAAACTGAATGGTATTGTATGGCAGGTGCTGGAATGGAATCAACCAGCCATAAATTTCTATAAAAAATATAAAGCTGCTTTTGATGCAGAGTGGGTAAACTGCAGTATAACGGTAGCCTGATTAAAAAATAAAAGCCCTCAGATAAAGGGCTTTTATTTTGTTAAAATATTAATTAATTCCTTCCACAACAGCTTCTTTAAACACTTTTTGTACCAATCCCTGCAGTACTTTCCCAGGCCCCACTTCGGTAAATAAAGTAGCATCTCCGGCAACCATTGCCCGGACACTTTGTGTCCATTTAACTGGACGGGTTAGCTGGTGCATCAGGTTTACTTTAATATCAGGTATTCTGATTACCGGCCAGGTTACCACATTTTGAAAAACGGGGCAGATCGGTTTATTAAAAGTGGCTGCTTCAATAGCACTATTTAATTGTTCTTCTGCATGTACCATTAAGGGACTGTGAAAAGCACCACCTACGGGTAAGAGTAAAGCTCTTTTAGCACCCGCTGCTTTTAGTTTTTCACAGGCTTTCTGCACGCCTTCCAGTGAACCACTTATAACCAGTTGTCCCGGACAATTATAATTGGCTGGGACTACTTCTTCTTCAATTTCAGCACAAATTTTTTCTACAATAGCATCGTCCAGTCCTAATACTGCCGCCATTGTGCCCGGTTCTGATTCACAGGCATGCTGCATGGCATTAGCTCTTGCTTTTACTAATTTTAACCCATCTTCAAAACTCAGGCACTGATTGGCTACCAGTGCAGAAAACTCACCAAGAGAATGGCCTGCCACCATATCCGGAATTTGTGTAACCAGGGTTTTAAATGCAATAACAGAATGAAGGAAAATTGCAGGCTGTGTTACATTTGTCTGTTTCAACTGCTCATCAGTTCCTTCAAACATAATATCGCTGATCCTGAATCCCATGATTTCATTGGCCTGTTCAAATAACTCTTTTGCCAGGGTATTCGTTTCATATAAGTGCTTTCCCATTCCGCTGAATTGCGAACCTTGTCCGGGAAAAATAAATGCGTGTTTACTCATAAAACATTTTTAATGAAGCTTCAAAATTAAAAGAAAACCCGATAACCTGTTAGGTTATCGGGTTTTCCGTATTTTTTTGATTTCCTTAAAACTCCGTTTTCATTTCCACAAACCTCAGAAATTCATTCCTGGTTTTATCTTCTTTAAATTTACCACCATAAAATGCGGTAATTGTTGACGAAGTGTCATCTTCCACACCACGGCTGGCAACACATAAATGTTTTGCATCAATCACAATAGCCACGTCTTCTGTTTCCAGTACATTCTGCAAGTCCTTACCAATCTGCATGGTCATTCTTTCCTGTACCTGGGGCCTTTTAGCATAATATTCCACCAAACGGTTCAGTTTACTTAACCCGATAACCTTGCCACTGCTGATATAAGCCACATGTGCTTTCCCGATAATCGGAACAAAATGGTGCTCACAGTTACTATAAAAAGAAATATTTTTTTCCACCAGCATTTCCTGATACCTGTATTTGTTTTCAAATAAAGCAATCTCTGGTTTATTAGCAGGATTGATACCACTGAAAATTTCTTTGATATACATTTTAGCTACTCTGCGTGGAGTACCCTTCAGACTGTCATCATTCAGGTCTAATCCCATAATTTCCATGATGGACCTGAAATGTTTTTCTATTTCCACCATTTTTTCTTCATCAGTCTTCTCAAAAGCATCTTCCCTTAAAGGAGTATCAATGGAAGTACTGATATGATTATCACCTATTTCGTCTATCATCATATCACTTAATTCAATCCTGTCGCCATTAACACGGATATTCAACAAAGTTTCTTTCTGTTTCATATAAAATCACTTTTAAGTCCAACGCTTTATCCAGTTTCGGTTGCAATATGTCATATATAACAATTGCAATATTTTCAGCTGTTGGATTGATATTTTTAAATTCTGGAATATCCAGGTTTAGGTTTTTATGATCAAATCTTTTGATTACTACCTTTTGAACCAATTCACTTAACCACTTTGTATCTAACACAAAACCAGTCTCCTGGTTCGGGATACCTGTAACTTTTACAATTATTTCATAATTATGCCCATGATAATTGGGATTATTACATAAACCAAAAACAGCAGCATTTTGTTCATCACTCCATTGAGGATTATGTAAACGATGTGCAGCACAAAAATGTTCTTTCCTGTAAACAGCCACTTTTTTCATTCAAAATTAGTTGGGTTCTTTCCTTTTAATTAAATGCCTGCTAAATCCTCATATGGAGATAAGTTATTCCAATTGAAAACTTATTCCGTTAAATCATGAAAAAAAATAAAATTTCTGCTATCACCTGCAGTTTCTGTGCCAGAAGTGTGCTGGTCAATGAATCTGCATACTGGAAGCCAATAAATGATAATCAGAGATCTCTTATCCTTGTCATCCTTACTATTGGACTGCAAAGCTACATATTAACCGCTTAAATCATTCCATTGTTCAGATTCCAGTTGTTTTTTCCCGAAAACACAAATTATATAGGGTAAACCTGCTATTTTGTCGCTTCAATTAGTTTGCACGGTATTTGAAAGTTCAAATGACTTATCTTCATTCATAAATCATTACAGATGAACTTTGGAAAAGAATTTGAAAAATATGCTGTAAAAGACAGAGGTATCAGCAGTAATACCCTGCATAGTTACCAGACACATTTTAACCCGACCAACCTTACTCCATATATCATTGAAGAAAGGCATTTAAATGTTGCACAAATGGACGTTTTCAGCCGTTTAATGATGGACCGTATCATATTCTTGGGTCAGGGTATTGACGATTATGTGGCAAATATTATTACCGCTCAGCTGCTTTTTCTGGACAGTGTGGACAGGAGCCGTGATATTCAGATGTATATCAACAGCCCGGGAGGAAGTGTTTATGCGGGATTGGGTATTTATGATACCATGCAGTTTGTAAGTCCTGATGTTTCTACCATTTGTACCGGGATTGCTGCCAGTATGGGGCAAATTTTATTATGTGCAGGTGTTAAAGGGAAAAGGACAGCACTCAAACATAGCAGGATTATGATCCATCAGCCCAGCGGAGCGATTGGTGGTCAAGCAAGTGATATTGAAATAACTGCCAGGGAAATTAAAAAATTAAAAGGGGAATTGTACGAGATTACCGCTGCACATACCGGAAAATCAGTAGACCAAATAGCAAAAGACAGTGACCGTGATTTATGGATGACTGCACTGGAAGCGAAAGAATATGGTTTGGTGGATGAAGTATTAGTAACCAATCCCAGAAAAGAAAAGAAAGACTAGCATTTAATCCGTAAGGAATAAAGCATATACATAATTCATTATTAAAAAATTCCCCTGTCAGGGGGTGTATTCATATGATACAATCAAAATATATCGTAAATCCATATTTAAGTGACGAAGAAGAAGAATCGCCCAAAGAAGAAAAACAGGAACAAATGGGCGGATTGACGCTTAAGAAAATGGAAAAACTGTTTTTTGAAAAAAGAGCAGTTTATTTATGGGGGGTTGTAGATGATAAATCTGCAAAAGAAGTAGTGAGTAAATTATTACTACTGGATGCAGATAAGCCCGGCGAAGAAATTAAATTGTATATCAATAGCCCCGGCGGTGTTGTAACCAGCGGGATGGTGATGTATGATACCATTAAATTAATCCAGTCGCCAGTCAGCACCATTTGTATGGGCCTTGCTGCAAGTATGGGCTCTTTGTTACTGAGTGTTGGTACTAAAGGCAAAAGGTATATTTACCCCCATGCCGAAGTAATGATACATCAGCCCAGCATTGGCGGGTATTTTCAGGCAAATTCTGCTGATATAGAAATTCAGGCCGAGCAAATCAGAAAAACAAAGGAAATTGGAGCTAAAATACTGGCGGATAATTGTGGTAAGACTGTAGAACAGATAATGAAAGATTTTGACCGTGATTACTGGATGAACGCAGAAGAAGCAGTAAATTATGGCATTGTTGATGCTGTTTTAACAAAAATTTAGAACATAATTCTGATGTACAGAATATTACAAAACTGCAATTTTCCTTTAGGTGTGGGGAAAATTGTAGCTTTGCAATACAAATTATACAATCAACCCAATTTTTTACACTAAAAAGATTGATTTCCTGTTCTTGTTGCATAAATAAAAAATCATGTCGAAACAAAGTCATTTACATTGTTCATTTTGTGGCCGCAACCGCGATGAAGTAAAAATTCTCATTGCAGGCCAGGAAGGCCATATATGTGAGAACTGTGTAGAAAATGCGCAGGAAATTATTGCGCAGGAATTAAATATCAGGCATGATAGTCACCTGGCTTCTAATCTGAAACTGAATGTTCGTAAGCCACAGGAAATTAAGAAATTTCTGGATGAATACGTGATTGGTCAAACAGATGCAAAAAAAGTGCTGGCAGTGGCCGTTTACAATCATTATAAAAGAATTACCAATAAACAAATGCCCGATGATATTGAAATTGAAAAAAGCAATATTATCATGGTAGGTGAAACAGGTACAGGTAAAACATTACTTGCTAAAACGATTGCTAAAATGCTGAATGTGCCATTTGCAATTGTGGATGCAACTGTGTTTACGGAAGCAGGTTATGTTGGTGAAGATGTGGAAAGTATGCTTACCCGCTTATTGCAGAACTGTAATTATGATGTTGCAGCAGCAGAAAGGGGAATCGTTTATGTGGATGAAATTGATAAAATTGCACGCAAAGGTGACAATCCTTCCATTACCCGTGATGTGAGTGGCGAAGGTGTACAGCAGGGTTTATTGAAAATGCTGGAAGGAACTGAAGTATTGGTTCCGCCTCAGGGTGGCAGAAAGCATCCGGAACAGAAAATGATCAAAATAGATACCCGAAATATATTATTTATATGTGGTGGTGCCTTTGACGGTATTGATAAAGTAATAGCCAGAAGGGTAAATACAAATGCAATTGGTTTTAATGTGGATAAGGAATTGCAGGATGCACAACGAAAAAATTTATTGCAGTTTATTACCGCACAGGATTTAAAAGGATTTGGGCTTATTCCTGAATTATTGGGACGTTTACCGGTTGTAACACATCTGGAACCATTGGATAAGGAAACACTCAGAAGTATCTTAACCCAACCCAGGAATGCTTTAATTAAACAGTATACCCGTTTATTTGAGCTGGAAAATGTTAATTTAATAATTGATGATGCAGTGCTTGATTTCATGGTAGAAAAAGCATTGGAATATAAATTGGGAGCAAGAGGATTAAGAAGTATTTGTGAGAGCATCTTAACAGATGCGATGTATGAAATGCCCAGTAAAGATGAGAAAGAATTACATGTTACTATAGAGTATGCTGAAGGAAAATTCAATAAAAGCAAATTGAGCATTCTGAAAGTGGCTTAAACCTTTTTTCAACTCTGTTTTAAAGCGATGGGAATAACTTCTCATCGCTTTTTATTTGATGAAAACTATCTTGCACCTTGTAAGAAAAATATAAAAATCTGTATTATGAATGAATTAATTGAACGCTTAACCAAAGAAGCAGGTATTACACCCGAACAGGCCAAAAAAGCAGTAGAAACAATTGCAGGTTTTGTTAAAGAAAAATTTCCGATGCTTGGTGGTGCAGTAGATAATATTTTTAAAACTGGGGATGATAATTAATTTAAATATTGATTAGAACCCTGTCTTACCAAAACCCATTTTGACTGCCATTCCTGCCAGTTCGGATCTGCTTTGTACTTTTAGTTTTTTAAAGAGACTGATCCTGTAATGGTCCAGTGTTTTAGGGCTTACCAGCATTCTGGCTGCAATCTGATCGTATGTCAGGTAAGTTGGGCAATATTTCAGAAATTCCATTTCCTTATTGGTAATTAATGCTGCATTATCTTCAGATTTTTCTGAAAAATCCCTGATACGTTTGGGTGCAGGAATAATACCTTCAAATACTTTATCTATTGTAGATAAAAATTCGCCTGCTTCAGTAGTTTTGGATATAAAGGCAGCAGCTCCTCTTAGCAATAAATTATTCACTATAAATTCGTCCTGGATCATGGAAAGCATGATTACTTTTAATTCGGGGTAATGATCCTGTAAAACTGCCAGGGTTTCATAACCATCCATTTCCGGCATTTGAATATCCAATAAAACAACATCTGGTAAATGCTCATTATTTAATTCGTCTAAAAATATTTTCCCGTTTGCTGCTTCAATAATAACCTGAATATTTTTATTCAGATTCAGCACATTTTTAATACCCTGCCGCATTAAAGCATGATCATCCACTATTGCCACTTTTATCATAACTACATAAATTTACTCTTTTCTACAATATATCCTTTCTGCTTAATAATATGCAACCATAAACCTTTTTCCTGATTGAAAAAAGAGGAAAAAACCTCTTTTTTCATAGTATTTAATACAGCAATTTTGCTGAAAATATGGTTCATCCTATACTAAACAAAAAATTAGCCCTCTTTCCAGAGGGCTTCTTCTTGCAAATTATTCAAAGATCCTATATACAGTTCTACATTTTTTATCTGTTACTCACCCTCTATACTGTAAAATTAAGGATAATACATGATGTAAATTTATATTTGTAAATAGTAAAATATATTTTTATTCAACAGTCAGATACGGTAATATTTTCCGGATAATTTCTTCAGAAATAAATCCAATTTTCCGGATTGCTTCAATATTGGTAAAATTTCCATGTTGTTCCCTGTACAGAATAATGGCTCTTGCAATTTCTCTTTTAAGATAGGGATGCGCATTTAATTCTGCATCTGATGCAAAATTGATATTGATTTTTTTAACTGCTGTCTGTTTAAAAGTGAGGTAATCTGCAATTTTCATATAAAGGGTATCCTGCAAGCCATAAGTTTCCTTAAGCTGTTCTACACTGAAAAAGCCTCCTAATTTGTCTCTGAAACGGACCATCCTGTATGCAAGTGCAGGTTCTATACCTGGTAATTGCATAAAATCTTTTGCTGAGGCAGTATTAATATCTACTGTTTGCACCTGTTTTTGCTGCCTGGAGGTAAATGCTAAGGATGTATTACCAATTGCATCACTAATTTCAGCCCAGGGTATGATACGGTCAGCCTCTTCTTTTTGTAATCCCCATATTTTTCGGATGTCTTCGGGTTTTCTGAATTTTCCGCCTTTATTGCGGTAATTCAGAATAGTTCTTACCGTTTTATCGCGAATACCAAGGCGCTTCCATCCTGTAGCATCTAATGTATTTGGATCAAAATGAAACAGTATTACAGCGGAATCTTTTTTTACGAAAACTGCTTTATCGCTTACTAAAGGAAAGTTTTCTGCTAAGCGGCTACTATCTTTTTGATGTTTTTGCATGATTAGCGCCAAAGAATCCAGTAATGGGTCTTTAACAGCTACTCGCTTCTTAATTGAAAAAAATTCAGGTATTACCCACAGCATTCCAATTATTCCCAATAAAATGAAAATAGCAATCCTCTCCTTCCTGGAAAAGGAAAAATAATCTTTCAAAAAATTTTTCATTTGACCAGCATTAATTTAATAATTTCAATGAAGGTTATATATTCATGTTGAGAACCAGTCCATCATATGCCAGCCGTATATTGTCTGGAAGAGATGAATTCACCTTTTCATGTAACCCCAGCTGGTGGCTGATATGTGTAAAATATGCACGGGGTACTTTAAGCTCAGTTGCCAGCGCTACTGCCTCCTCTAAAGTAAAGTGAGAAATATGCTGTTCTCTGCGTAAAGCATTCAGTACCAGGATTTCAGTACCGGCTATTTTTGCTTTTTCAGCTTCATCAATTCTGTTTGCATCAGTGATATAAGTAAAATTGCCAATCCTGTACCCAAAAACAGGCATATTCAAATGCCAGACCAATATTGGAGTAATTGGTATATCACCAATATAAAAAGAGGATTCGGTGATCAGGTGAATATTAATTTGTGGGATACCCGGGTATTTCTTTTCACTGAATACATATTCAAATTCACGTTGCAGCCCTTTTAAAGTAAGCGCATTTACATATACCTCCATGGGCTTTTTCTGAAAATAATTATAGGCCCTTACATCATCCAATCCGGCAATATGATCTTTATGCGGATGTGTAAACAAAACCGCATCTAGTTTTTTATTTTTTATCCTTAACATCTGGTATCTGAAATCTGGTGTAGTATCAATAATGAAAGTGGTGGTCTCAGATTCAATCAAAACACTGCTCCTCAGGCGATTATCTTTTGGGTTTAGAGATGCACATACCTCACAATCACAGGCAATCATCGGAACACCGCTGCTGGTTCCGGTTCCTAAAAATGTAATTTTAATGGAAGAAGTGTTTATCACATCTCAAAAATAATGAAACATTAATTATAAAAAAAAGATAAAATATTAAGCCACTGGTATCGGAGACTTTGATATAATTTCAAGATATAATTTCTGGCTTTCGTGTGTTAATTTATCTATATCAACAGATAATTTTGGAATTAATTCAAATAGCGTATTCATCCTGGCTTCCACATCCAGGAATTTATTAAGCACAACTATTTTTTTGGTTTCCAGCAAACACCAGCCACTCTGAAAAGTACCACGTTCATAACGAACACTGTAATCACTTTCACCCAATATATCTTCCAGTTTATCTAAATTATGTTGTGTATACTTCATATTGCTGCTTCCGATATAAAATCAGGATTCAAAATTAATTTGATATACGCTCTTTGTGCTTTCAAATTATCCACAATATTTTATAACTTTTTAATGCTTTTCTTCATATCCATTGCTATTTACTGATCATTTTAATAATCGGGATAATCATTTCTTCCAAACTCACACCACCATGCTGAAAAGTATTCTTATAAAAATTGGCATAATGGTTAAAGTTATTTGGATAACAGAGATAACCATCTTCTTTGGCAAAAATATAAGAAGAGTTCACAGTGGGTACCGGCAATCCCGCATCTTTCGGTTCTTTGAAAGCCAGTACATCTTTCGGTTCATAATTCAGGTTTCTGCCATGTTTATAACGCAGATTGGCTGTTGTTTGTTTATCCCCTACAACTTTAACTGCTGTATTTACCCTTACAGAACCATGATCAGTTGCTACAATCAGCTTTATTTTTTTATCTGCCACTTTTTTTAAAGCCTGGTGTAAAGGACTATGCTCAAACCAGGACCTTGTAATACTTCGGTAACTGGCTTCATCACTGGCTAATTCTTTTAATACTTCCAGTTCTGTTCTGGCATGACTGAGCATATCTACAAAATTATAAACAATGATATTCAAATCATTCCCCAGCAGATTATGGATATTGCTCACAAGATGCTGACCATCATTATGGTTCAGCACTTTCGTATAACTGAATTTTAAATCATTTTTTTTCAGTCTTTTTAATTGCTGGGTGAAAAACAATTCTTCAAAGAGGTTTTTTCCACCTTCCTCCTCATCATTTTTCCATTGCTCAGCAAAATTCTTTTCAATATCAAGAGGCGTTAATCCGGCAAATATGGCATTCCTGCTATATTGTGTAGCAGTTGGCAATATAGAATAGAAGGACTCTTCTTCCAGTATCCTGAAGCTTTCTGCAAAAATGGGCTGAATCGCTTTCCATTGATCAAACCGCAGATTATCAATTAATATAAAAAATACAGGTACCCCTTTTTCTAAATGCGGCAATACTTTAAACTGTAATAAATTATGGCTCATTATAGGCGCATCTGCTGTTTTAGGATGCATCCATTTGGTATAATTCTTCGAAATAAATTTAAAAAACTCCCTGTTAGCCTCTTCTTTCTGAGACACAAATATTTCCCTCATTTCTGGACTGTCACTTTTTTCCATCTCCAGTTCCCAGTACACCAGTTTTTTATAAATTTCCATCCAGTCATTATAGTCTGGGTTATTATTTAAGGCCATAAACAAATCCCTGAATTGCTGCTGATAAGCACTGGTGGTCTTTTCAGCCACCAACCTTTTATTGTCAATAATTTTTTTAAGGCTTAACCATACCTGATTAGGGTTTACCGGTTTTAATAAATAATCCGTTATCTGGCTTCCAATTGCCTCATCCATCAAACTTTCTGTTTCATTTTTAGTGATCAGTACCACCGGAATATGTTGCCTGATGGCTTTAATCTGCTGTAAAGTTTCCAGCCCGCTGATTCCAGGCATACTTTCATCCAGTAATACCACATCCACCATATTTTCTTTAATAAATTCAATAGCATCAAACCCGTTTGTAAAAGTCTGCACTTCATAGCCTTTAAGTTCCAGGAATATTTTCTGTGATTGCAAACTGTCTATTTCATCATCTATCCAGATAATTTTTGCTATTGCCATGTTCTGATTTTTAAATGATTGCTGTGTAACCAATCAATATTATACAATTAATAACTGCTTCAGGCAGGTATTCCAATTTAATCCATAATAAAAGAGAGTAAAATTAATCTATAACGGAAAGATTAAAATAAGATGGCTAAATGTGCTGTTTCAGCTTTAAAATTATTTCATCTCTGCACAAATTGTACATTTGCCGGCTGGTTTAACAAAAATCCAACAAGAATGGGTACTAAACGAAAAATTATCAATGATCCGGTTTATGGTTTTATTACCATTGACCATCCATTGATTTTTGACATTATGGCCCACCCTTATTACCAGCGTTTACGGCGTATCCATCAAATGGCTCTGGCTTATTTGGTTTATCCTGGTGCGGTGCATACCCGCCTGCATCATTCCCTTGGTGCATATCATTTAATGTGCTGCGCGCTTACTGAGTTGAAAGCAAAAGGGACAATTATCTCAGAAGAAGAGGAAGTTGCAGCCAAAGCTGCTATTTTATTACATGATATAGGCCATGGCCCATTTTCTCATTCTCTTGAAAACAAACTGGTTACTGGTGTAAACCATGAAACACTGAGTTTACGGCTGATGAAAGAAATGAATGAGGATTTGAATGGCAGTCTTACAATGGCTATAGACATTTTTACCAATCAGTACCCTAAAAAGTTTTTACATCAGTTGGTTAGTGGGCAACTGGATGTGGACCGTATGGATTATTTAACACGTGACAGTTTTTTTACCGGTGTAAGTGAAGGCGTAATAGGATATGACCGGATCCTTAAAATGCTGGTGGAATTTAAGGGAGAACTGATGGTGGAGGAAAAAGGGATTTACAGTATTGAAAAATTTTTAGTGGCAAGACGTCAAATGTACTGGCAGGTGTATCTGCATAAAACAGTGTTGGCTGCTGAAAAAATGCTGGTAAACGTTATAAAAAGAGTAAAAGAATTGTTTAATGCAGGAACCGGGGGATTAGAAACCGGCGCTGTACTTGATTTCTTTTTATTCGGCTTTAATGGTATGCTTGACAAACAGGCATTACAACAATTTGCCAGGTTGGATGATATGGATGTTTCCTTTGCAGTTAAAAAATGGAGTAACCACCCCGATTTTGTACTGAGTGAATTGTGTACCAGGCTTTTAAACCGACGTTTATTAAAAATTAAATTACAGTCCGAGCCTTTTAATAATGCAGAAGTTTTACTAAAAACAGCTGAAGCTTCAAAATCATTACATTTATCTAAGGCAGAGACCAAATATTTTGTTTTTACCGGTGAAGCACACAATACACTGTATAAAACAGCAGATGAAAGGATTAATATCCTTTTTAAAGACCAGTCAGTAAAGGATATAACGGCAATTGATGATCCATTAATTCATCAAACAATTTCTGTACCTGTTAAAAAATTTTACATTTGTTCATTAACATAATCCATATCAACTCATTTTATCTGCCTGGAAGCGCTTTTTTGGATTAAAATTTGATAAGGAATATGCACCAAATTACAAAGTATGCAATTCAGTGCTTCACAAATAGCCATTCTGATCAATGGCAAAGTGGAAGGGAAAGGAACTGATTCTGTTTCAGCTTTTGGAAAAATCGAGGAAGCTGTATCAGGAGAACTCTCTTTTCTGGCAAATCCAAAATATGAAGAATACCTATATACCACACAGGCTTCCATTGTAATTATTAATGAAGCTTTTGAACTCAAACATCAGGTTCAGGCAACCCTTATCAGGGTGCCGGATGCTTATTCTGCTTTTGCCACTTTACTTACCAAATACCAGGAATTAAGAACTCAGCAACTTTCTGGTATTCAGCAACCCAGTTATGTTGCTTCCTCTGCAACGCTTGGGGACAATATATATATTGGGGCATTTGCTTTTATTGGTGAAAATGTGCGGATTGGCAATCATGTGAAAATATTTCCGGGTACTTTTATAGGGGATAATGTTAAAATTGGTGACAATTCACTGATTTATCCGGGCGTAAAAATATATTTTGATTGTATTATCGGGAAAAATGTGACCATCCATGCTGGTACGATTATAGGAAGTGATGGTTTTGGATTTGCCCCCCAAACGGATGGCAGTTTTCAGAAAATTCCTCAGATTGGCAATGTGGTTATTGAAGATTATGTAGAAATCGGCGCCAATGTAACGGTAGACAGGGCTACCATGGGTTCTACCATTATCCATGCGGGTGCCAAACTGGATAACCTGATACAAATTGCACACAATGTGGAAGTGGGCAATAATACTGTTATTGCAGCCCAGGCAGGTATCAGTGGAAGTACTAAAGTGGGTAAAAATGTGATGATTGGCGGACAGGTAGGTACTGCAGGCCATATCAGTATTGCAGATGGAAGTAAAATAAATGGCCAGAGCGGTGTTTCAAAGTCTATAAAAAGGCCCAATACTGTTGTAACAGGTTCACCAGCTTTTGATTATACCAGTTCATTGCGCAGTCAGGCTCTTTTCAGAAACCTGCCGGAAATGGAGAAACGAATCCTGGAACTGGAAAAACTGGTTCAGCAGCTATTGTCTGAAAAAATTTCTAACCTGGGCTGACCTTTCATTAATTATTATAATATTACTTTTGCTGACTTTTAAAAAAAGCATTGAATGTCAGATATTTTAGTGAAATACCTGATATTTAAAGTATAAAATCATAAAGTGGAGCACTTTACAATTAATTTTATATAAATGGATAATAATTTCAATCCCGATTTTCAACACACATTAAACAGCCCCGTAAGTATTCATGGAACAGGTTTACATACCGGTGTTGTAGTAGATATGACCCTGAAACCTGCTAATCCGGGTTTTGGAATTCAATTCCAAAGGGTTGACTTACCCAATCAACCGGTTATTAAAGCAGATTGCGACCTGGTAACGGATACTTCCAGGGGTACCACTTTACAGGTGGGTGATGCAAAAATAAGTACAGTGGAACATGTACTGGCTGCTTTAGTGGGTATGGGCATTGATAATTGCCTGATTGAAGTAAATGGTCCTGAAATACCCATTATTGATGGGAGTTCCCAGCCTTTTACTGAATTAATAGAAACAGTAGGCGTTTTTGAACAGGAAGCTACTAAAGTATGGTACAGCATCGGGGAAAACATCTACCATTATGATGATGTGAAGCGCGTGGAAATGGTTGCATTACCTTCTGTTGACTATAAAATTACTACTTTAATTGATTTTAACAGCCCTGTACTGGGTACCCAGCATGCTGGTTTAAAAACAATCAAAGACTTTAATACAGAAATAGCTCCCTGCAGAACATTTTGTTTTCTCCATGAACTGGAAATGTTACTGGATAATGATCTGGTAAAGGGTGGAGATATCAATAATGCAATTGTGGTGGTGGACAAACCCCTTACCGAAGCTGAAATGACACGTTTGGCCAAAGCTTTTAAACGTGAAAAAATAGAAGTGAAAAATGAAGGGTACCTGAATAACCTGGAATTACGCTTCCCCAATGAACCTGCCCGGCATAAATTACTGGATGTGGTAGGCGACCTGGCTTTAATTGGTTATCCCATCAAAGCAAGGATTATTGCCAATCGCCCCGGACATAGTACCAATGTGGAATTTGCCAAAAAAATAAAGCAGTATATCCGCAAAAACAAACATATGAAGGGGGTTCCGGTATATGACCCTTCTTTACCACCCGTATTCAATTTAGAAAAAATTGAAAAAACACTGCCCCACCGTTTTCCTTTTCTGCTGGTGGATAAAATTGTGGAACTGACTGATAAACATATCATTGGTATTAAAAATGTAACCTTTAACGAATGGTTCTTTCAGGGTCATTTCCCTAATAACCCCGTTATGCCCGGCGTATTACAAATAGAAGCCCTGGCGCAAACCGGAGGAATCTTATGTATCAATTCTATGCCCGAAGGCGAATTTGATACCTATTTTTTAAAGATTGACAATTGTAAATTCAAACAAAAAGTTGTTCCCGGAGATACCATGATTTTAAAGATGGAATTAACAGCGCCAATACGCAGGGGTATTTGCGAAATGAGGGGGACTGTTTATGTTGGGGGAAAAGTGACTACCGAAGCTGATTTGGTTGCTCAGGTGATTAAAAGAGGATAATTCCTAAAATAATCCTAATAATTCTATTTTTGTGGAATTGCCATAATTTCTGGCATCTTTTTTACTGTTTCTATTGTCTATGAGAACAATAGCAGCTACTAAACCAAATAACAGGATGACACATCCATACACGTACATCGATCCAAACGCTAAACTGGCACCCAACGTTAAGATTGATCCTTTTACAGTAATACATGGTGATGTTCACATTGGTGAAGGAACCTGGATTGGAAGTAATGTTACCATCATGGAAGGGACCAGAATTGGCAAAAACTGTCGTATTTTTCCAGGAGCTGTATTAGGTGGAGTGCCACAGGACTTAAAATTTGCCGGTGAAAAAACTTTTGTAACTATTGGTGACAATACCACCATCCGTGAATTTGTAACAGTTAACCGGGGTACCTCAGACAGATGGAAAACCACCGTTGGCAGCAATTGTTTAATTATGGCTTATAGCCATATTGCCCACGACTGTATCATTGGAAATAACTGTATCATCAGTAACAGTGTTCAGATTGCAGGCCATGTAACCATGGGCGACTGGGCCTGGATTGCCGGTGTCAGTGCCGTTCACCAGTTTGTACAAATTGGCCAGCATGCTTATATTGCCGGGGGAAGCCTTGTTAGTAAAGATGTGCCTCCCTATATCAAAGCAGTACGTAACCCGCTAAGCTATGGTGGCGTAAATAGTATTGGCCTGAAAAGAAGAGGGTTTGAACTGGAAAAAATTAACCATATCCTGGATATTTACCGTATTATTTTCAATAAGGGGATGAATGTATCCCAGGCCCTGGAATTTATAGAAGAAGAATTAACGGCCAGTGATGAAAGGGATGAGATTGTTACGTTTATCCGTGAAAGCGGCAGGGGTATTATTAAAAAATTCACCAAAGGCAGCGTTGATGACGAATAGCCTTATTAGATCCTGCTTTCTCAAATATTTATGCAAAATACCCCGATTACACCAGTAACAAATCCGGATTCCACTATTGGGGATTTGTCTGTTCAGTTAACAGAAGCAGGCAAAAGATTCAACCGGGATTGGATCTTTAAAAAATTCAATTATACATTTAGCTCTGGCAATTCCTATGTTATTACCGGACCCAATGGCAGTGGAAAAAGCACTTTATTACAATGTATTGCCGGCAGCACCCAGCTCAGTAAAGGAGAAATAGGTTTTGAACTTCACCATGCAAAAATGGACCCCGAAAACACGTATCAGCAGATTGCCATTGTTGCGCCTTATCTGGAATTGATTGAAGAAATGACTGCAACTGAATTTCTACAGTTCCATTTCTCCTTCAAACCATTGCAACAAAATATTACCATCCCGGAAATACTTTCCCGGATCAGCCTGGAAAAAGCAGCACAAAAACAGATACGATACTTTTCTTCCGGAATGAAACAACGGATTAAACTGGCACAGGCCGTATTTGCAGATGCAGGCGTAATGCTGCTGGACGAGCCCTGCACCAATCTGGATAAAACCGGTTACGATTTATACCATAATTTGATTGAAAGTTTTTGCACAGATAAAATTGTAATCGTAAGTAGTAACGATATCAATGAATATGATTTTTGCAGGGAAAAGATTTCAATTATGGATTATAAGGACTAATCAGCAGCAGCTCTGTTTACCTTCTGCTGGCAATTAATAAATTGAGGTCTGTAAACTTCAGGTCAAATTTCTGACTGATATAAAAATCAGTTAGTGCCCCTTTAAAAATATAAATACCTTCCCGCAGATTAAATTTATGCCATACCATTTCTTCCATTCCGCCCTCATCACTGATCTCCAATATTAATGGCATCAGCACATTACTGATTGCCTGGCTGGCTGTTCTTGCAAAACCACTGGGTATATTGGGTACACAATAATGAATGACCCCATGCTTCACAAAGGTAGGTTTCTCATGTGTGGTCAATTCACTGGTTTCAAAGCAACCACCCCTGTCAATAGCTACATCAATAATAATACTGCCCTGTCGCATAGCGGCCACCATTTCTTCCGAAACCACAACCGGAGCTCTTCCATATTCATTGCTCAGTGCCCCAACAGCCACTTCACAGGTTTTTAATTGTTTGGCCAGAATCCTTGGCTCTAATACACTGGTCCATACCCTTTGCCCCAAATTATTCTGTAATTGCTTTAAGCGGTACACATTATTGTCAAATACTTTTACACTGGCACCCAATGCCAGTGCATTTCTGGTAGCATATTCACCCACAGTTCCTGCACCAATCACCACCACTTTTGTAGGTGGGATACCGCTGATACCTCCGAGCAATACCCCCTTTCCCTTATTAAAACTGCTTAAATATTGTCCGGCAATCAGCATTAAGGCGCTGCCTGCAATTTCGCTCATACTCCTTACTATCGGATAAGTACCGCTATCATCTTTCAGGTTTTCATAGCTTAAAGCAGTAATCCGCTTTTCCATCATCTTTTCTATAATACAGGCTTTCAGGGCAGAATGATGGATCGGAGAAACAACGGTCTGATTCATCTGCAATAAAGCAAGGTCTTCTTCCACTACAGGTGCACTCTTTACCAGAAAAGGTGCTTTATAAACCTCTGCTTTATTATATACAATTTTGGCTCCGGCCTCACTGTAATCTTTATCTGTATAATTGCTCCCTTCACCTGCATTGTGTTCTACCGTAACATGATGCCCGTTATTGATCAGCACATTCACTGCATCCGGTATTAATGCAATTCTGTTTTCCTGAAAAGCAAATTCTTTGGGAATTCCAATTTCAAGATTGGCTCCCTGGGGCTTTATATCTAAGGTTTCTTCTAAAGTTTCGTAATTAAAGGAAGTAGATATAACAGGTTTGGTTAAAGCCATCTTTATCGGAGTTTGAAATTGCTGATTATGGATTTGTGTTAAGTGAAGTTACTCTTTTTTTTTAGCCAATTATGCTTCGTCAGGCACTGTTTTCACAAAAATGCGCCTGGTTTTTTCATCCAGCACTTCTATATAAATGTTCCAGGTAGTATCAGGAAGCAGTGCTGCAGCTTTTTCCGGCCATTCCACCAGGCAGAGGTCAGCACTGCTCAATGCATCTTCCACCCCCGCATTAATGGCTTCTTCCTCATCTTTTAACCGGTACCAATCCATATGACAGATATTTCCGGCTGTAGCACTTTCATATTGATTAATGATTGAAAAAGTTGGACTGCTTACTTTTTGTGATACCTGTAATTCCGCACATAATGCATGTATAAAAGTAGTTTTACCTGCACCCATGGGTGCATAAAAAGCCCAGACTTTTTTTTGCTTTCCGGCCTTCCACAATGCTTTGGCTACCATTGCCACCTGGTTCAGTTCAAATATAAAATCCATGCGGCAAAGATAACCGGGCAGCTATATTTTTGAAACAATGATGAAGAAATAAATTGCAGCAATCGAAATGTATAGACACACTCATTTTGTAAATTTGTAGGAATCACACGATAATAAGAATTTAGTATGGAGAAAGTAAACTGGAAAGTGGAAGGTATGAGTTGTACCAATTGTGCTTTAAGCATTGATAAATATTTGCGCGGGGAGGGCATGCAGCAGGTGAAGGTAAATTTCATTGGCGGTGATGTAAGCTTTGAACATGAAACCCTTATACCTAAAGAAAAACTGGAAAAAGGTATTCGAAACCTGGGATATACCATAAAAAAAGAACAGGATGCTTCCGGACATGGTCATGACCATAATCATGACCACCATTTTACCGGATTATTTCCTTTCCGGAATCATTTACAGCGATTTTGGTTTTGTTTTGTCTTTACTGCCCCGTTGATGCTGCACATGATCCCGGGCATCCATATTCATATCCTGATGAACCCTTATGTTCAACTGGGTTTAACCATTCCGGTTTACCTGGTGGGTATGGATTTCTTTGGAAGATCGGCCATAAATAGCCTGTTTAAGGGTATTCCCAATATGAATGTGCTGATTGCACTGGGCTCTACATCTGCATTTATTTATAGTTTATATGGCTTGTTGTCTGGCAAAGCTGCAGAATACCTGTTTTTTGAAACGGCCTGTACCACCCTTACCCTTGTATTTCTGGGTAACTGGATGGAAGATGCTTCTATTGAAAAAACCCAAACAGCTTTAAAGCAATTAGCCGTTAGCCAGAAAGTAATGGCTAATATGATTGCATTTGATGAGCATCACCAGGAACAGGTGTTTCAGGTGGAGAGTACCGTATTGCATGTAGGTGACTTGCTCTTGATAAAAAACGGAGAGCATGTTCCCATGGACTGTAAAATATTATGGGGCGAAGCCAATGTAAATGAAGCGATCATTACCGGTGAAAGTGTACCTGTTGAAAAGAAAATGAAAGATACCCTGATTGGGGGTAGTATTCTGGAAAGTGGTACTGTGAAAGCTCAGGTTACAGCTGTGGGGGAAGATACCGTGCTGGCCAATATCTTAAAAATGGTAAAAAATGCACAAACTGAAAAACCTCCCATGCAACAATTGGCTGATAAAATCAGTGCCATCTTTGTACCGGCTGTTGTGAGCATTGCATTGGTTACACTGGCTGTCAATTATTACTTTGGTGATCATACTTTCGGAGAAAGCCTTTTAAGAGGGATAGCAGTACTGGTTATTTCCTGTCCCTGCGCTATGGGCCTTGCCACTCCGGCAGCTATTGCCGTTGGTTTAGGCAGGGCAGCCAGGAACGGTGTTTTATTTAAAAATGCTAAAAGCCTGGAAACTTTTAAAGATATCAGACAAGTGGTTTTTGACAAAACAGGAACCCTTACCACAGGTACTTTTAAAATTGCAGGATTTGGCTCAGCAATAGAAGAAGATGAATTCCGTAAGATTGCCTATTCACTGGAAAAATATTCCAACCATCCCGTTGGTAAAGCCATTACACGTGATTGGAAAATAAACGATGAAATACGCTGGCAAACTATTGAAGAAATTAAAGGAATGGGCATGCAGGCAACTGATAAGGAAGGCAACACTTACACTGCGGGATCTTATAAAACAGTGGTGGGTGTGGCAGAAGACCATTCTCATAATATATATATTCTTCGCAATAACGAATTACTGGGATGGATTGATGTGGAAGATGAAATAAGACCAGAAGCACAACATATCATTACCGTTTTAAAATCCATGCATATTAAAACGATTTTGTTAAGCGGTGATAAAAAAGAAAAATGTGAAGCTGTTGCAAAGCAATTGGGTATTGATGATGTAATTGCAGAACAGACTCCCGAACAGAAACTGGAAAGGATTGCAGCATTTACCAGTCTGGTACCAACAGCCATGGTGGGAGATGGTATCAATGACGCACCAGCTTTGGCTAAAGCTACGGTAGGCATTTCTTTAAGCGAAGCTACCCAGGTAGCCATGCAGAGTGCACAGGTAGTGTTAATGAACCATGGGTTAAAGAATTTACCACTCGCACTGGGATTGGGGAAACATACTTATATCACCATAAAAGAAAACCTGTTCTGGGCATTTGCGTATAATATTGTAGCGATACCCATTGCGGCATTCGGTTATTTAAGTCCCACTTTCGGCGCCCTGGTTATGGGATTGAGTGATGTGGTACTGGCTATCAATTCAATCCGCCTGAGCTTTAAAAAAGTGATCAAATAGCTTTAAATGTTTGTAATAATCTATTGCATTCCCCGCAACAAATATTAACCCGGTACTGGGGGCATACAGCCTTCAGGGGTAAACAGGAAGCCATCATACAATCTGTACTGGACGGTAAGGATACGCTTGCCCTTTTACCAACAGGAGGGGGTAAATCTGTCTGCTTTCAAATACCAGCATTATTGCAGGAGGGACTTTGTCTGGTGATTACCCCATTAATTGCTTTAATGAAAGACCAGGTGGAAAGCCTGGTTAAAAAAGAGATCCCGGCACTGTATGTGCATAGCGGCATGACCAACTACGAAGTGGAGGAAACCATGCATGCCGCCAGTACCGGCCAGTTTAAATTCCTATACCTCTCACCGGAGAGACTGGAAACGGATTTGTTTAAAGAATATATTCCCATCCTGGATATTAGCCTGATTGCAGTGGATGAAGCCCATTGTATTTCCCAATGGGGTTACGATTTCAGGCCACCGTATCTGAGAATCGCTGCACTGCGGGAGGAATTACCGGATATACCGGTAATCGCCTTAACAGCCTCAGCCACCCCTGCCGTACAGGCAGATATTGTTACCCTACTCAAATTCGGGGAACATGAAATTTTCAGGCAATCTTTTGAAAGAAAAAACCTGTCATTTTCTATTTTTCATACCGATAGTAAAATCAATAAACTGATTGATATTTTAGATAAAGTACCCGGTTCTGCTATTGTCTATTGCCGGAACAGGAGACAGACAAAAAATGTATCAGACCTCCTGAACCTGCAAAAGATCAAGGCTGATTTTTATCATGCTGGGGTAGATCAGGAAATAAGAAATAAAAAGCAACAGGAATGGATGGAGGGCCTTACCCGGGTTATTGTTTGTACCAATGCCTTTGGTATGGGTATTGACAAAGCGGATGTAAGATCTGTGATTCACTTTGATATTACGGATTGCATAGAAAACTATTATCAGGAATCAGGAAGGGCCGGCAGGGATGAAAAAAAAGCCTATGCTGTTTTATTGTACCAGTCAGAAGACCTGCAAAACCTTCATGATTTGCCCGATCAGCGTTTTCCTGAAATAATTGAGATCAGAAAAATATACCAGGCATTGGCCGACTTTCTGCAAATTCCTGTAGGCATTGGCCAGGGTAATTATTATGATTTTGACCTGATGAGTTTTGCCCGGAGTTTTCAGCTGGACCTGATCCGGGTTATCAACTCCCTGAAAGTACTGGAACAGGAAGGACATTTGAGTTTTACCGAGAATATTTTCCTTCCGGCACAGGTGCAGTTTACCGCCAGTAAACAGGAATTAAATGATGTTGAAAATGCGCACCCGCATTTAGACCTGGTGATGAAATGTTTACTTCGCACTTATTCCGGCATTTATGATAACCGGGTATCTGTGAATGAAAAGCAGATTGCCAGGCTATGCAAAGTTCACTACGACAGGGTGTATGCAGATTTAAAACAGTTACAGGCATTTGGAATAATAGAATATTTACCTCAAAAAGAAACCCCACAAATTCATTTCCTGGCCAACCGTGCCCCGGCTTCTTCACTCACCATTGACCATACCAGCTACCTGGAAAGAAAAAAAATCTATACAGAACGGGTGGAAAAGATGGGTACTTACCTGCAAACCAGTCAATGCAGAAGCCAGTTTATTGCCAGATATTTTGGTGAAACCGATGCCGGAGCATGCGGTATATGCGACAACTGCCTTTCCCAAAAAAGCAAGTCAGCTTCTGCTGAAGATATCCCTACCATCATTAAACTTTTACTAGCCACCATTCCTGAAAATGGAATCCCTATTAAAGATTTTATTGCTATGCACAGTCAGATTAATCCTGCAGATTTCTGGAAAGCCCTTGAATTTCTGCAGGGAGAGGGCAAAGTAAGGTTAGAAAACCAATCATTGCTGAAATTAAGTAAGTAATATTATTGTAATTTTTATATATTTGATATAATCATGTTTCAATCTAAATGTAAGAGTAAATCAATCCGATAATCTGCTACAAATCCTCTTCCCTCTCCAGCATTAAAATAGCACTTTGTGGTATGATATAATATTTCTCCCCTTCATAAATCACTTCAGTAGCAGCGCTCACCAGGAATATGGCCAGATCCCCTTCCCTGACTTGCAGGGGAATATATTTTACCTGTTCTTCCTCCCCTTTCCAGGATTCATTTTCTACCGGCACAGGAATGGCGTAACCGGGGCCTGTTTTTATCACATAGCCCTGCTGCACTTTTTCCTTTTCCTGTACACCAGGTGGTAAATACAAACCACTGGCTGTTTTCTCATCCGGTTTGTTTAAACGGATCAATACCCTGTCCCCTATAATTACCAGGCGTTTCAATTTATTATCAGAAGTCAATAGCATATCCCTTTACATTTAAAATGCAAAATTAGTTATTCCTTCAGCAGCAATCCAAATATGGGCATGCTTTACTGCATAAGCACCTGTAACTGGTGCCACTATAAGTAATTTGAGCCATGACCCACTCCCTGACAAAGCAGTTTGAATTGCCCCGGAAGATGCTTTAAACTCAAGCTACATATAGATTTCTTTAACAAAAAAGCAGGTTTTTAACAAAAGATTGCCACCGGAAATAATGTAGCTGCAATGTTTTACCTTTATTTCACATTTATAAATTTCAATGTATGGAAGACAAGAAAAAATATAAGATCCTTCTTTGTGAAGATGACACCAATCTGGGAATGGTTTTAAAGAACTATTTAGAGCTGAATGATTATGAGGTGATTCTGGAACGTGATGGCAGGCTGGGTCTTGCTGCGTTTCAAAGGGAAAAATTTGATATCTGTTTACTGGATGTAATGATGCCGCATGTGGATGGTTTTACCCTTGCCGAAGAAATCAGGGATGTAGATCCGGATATACCCCTTTTCTTTTTGAGTGCCAAAACCATTGAAGAAGGTGCAGATACTATAGTATGGCTGGCCACAACTCCCGAAATTCCCACAGGTAAAATATTCTTCGAAAGAAAAGAAACCAATTGGTAGAATTTACCACTTCTAAAAATTTATTTGTACATACAAATAATATTGTTTTACCTTTGCCCTGTCATGAAAACATCAGAAAGTAAATATTGCCAATGCCTTTATTTTACAGCCAATGCTTTGGCACGTAAAGTGGAGAAGCTGGCTATCGAAAGCTGGAAGAAGCTGCACCTCTCTCCCAGTCACGGTTATTTACTAAAACTGGTTATCGAAGAACCGGGTATGCAACCGGGTGAAATATCAGACCAGTTGCAGCTTACACCCAGTACCATTACCCGTTTAATAGAAAAACTGGAAGAAAAGAAACTGGTGGTAAGAACTACCGATGGCCGGGTTACCAATGTATATCCCACCCCCGCCGGTAAAAATCTCCTGCCTGAAATAAAAACCTGTATCAAAGATTTTTATGAATCTTATGCTGCTGTTTTAGGTAAGGAAGAGAGTTCAAAACTGGTAAATACCATGCACCGCTTATCTGATAAACTGGAAGCTTAAATTTTTTTATGCAAATACTTGTATATACAAATAAACAATCATTATGAAAATAATACTAATCGGCGCAACAGGCTTTGTTGGCTCTAAAATTCTGGAAGAATTATTAAACAGGAATCATACAGTTACCGCAGTATTGAGGAACCCTGAAAAACTACAGAACAAAAACCCATTGCTTTCTGTTGTTAAGGGGGATGTCTTTGACGAACCTCAATTGGAAGGCATCTTTAAAGGGCAGGACCTGGTAATCAGTGCTTATAACCCGGGCTGGAGCAATCCGGATATTTATGCAGAATTTATAAAAGGGAGTACCGCCATCCTGCAGGCAACAAAATCAGCAGGTGTAGCCCGACTGATTTTAATTGGTGGTGCAGGCAGCCTCTACATAGCACCCGGCGTTCAACTGATAGATACACCGGAATTTCCTGCTGCTATTAAACCCGGGGCTCAGGCAGCACGTGATTTACTGGAAACTATTAAAACAGAAAAGGAATTGGACTGGACTTATTTTAGTCCGGCTATAGAAATGCACCAGGGTACTGCTGGTATCAGAAGAGGTACTTACAGAACCGGACTGGAAAACCCGGTATTTGATGAAAACGGCAGAAGCATTCTTTCTGTAGAAGATGTTGCCGTTGTTATTGCCGATGAATCAGAACATCCCAAACACAGCAGGCAAAGATTTACTGCTGCTTATTAACTTAAAAACTACAATTTTATGAAAGTTGGTATCATTGGTTCGGGTATTGTTGGCCGTGTTCTGGCAAAGGCTTTTGCCACTGAAGGCCACGAAGTATTAATTGGCACCAGGGGCAGTGCCAAATCTGAACTACTTCAGTTAGTAAATGAAAATCCTGCAATAACTATTGGTGGATTTTCAGAAACAGCTGCACAATCAGAACTGATTGTTTTGGCTGTAGGAGGGTCAGTGGCTATAGATGCAATACGACTTGCGGGTAAAGAATATTTCACAGGTAAAATACTTATTGATGTAAATAATCCCATTGCTGATGGGGCTCCTGTAAATGGGGTGCTTCCCTAC
>Ga0364887_10184_pt1 | contig 42892 bp, 38 predicted proteins | sample ExccelJu500001D4_4_FD_206924 | JGI IMG/M metagenome (GOLD analysis project Ga0364887, IMG submission 206924) | Enriched cells from Trout Bog Lake Hypolimnion, Wisconsin, USA - BchlTB.July23.5000.01.D4 | ecosystem: Environmental > Aquatic > Freshwater > Lake > Hypolimnion/Profundal zone | place...
TTCTTACCAAAAGCGGCCCATCGTCGGCCATTTATGATGTGGGCAACCCAAAGAGCGCCCGACTGGTAAAACAGGTGAGAAGCAGGAATGCCGATGGGGTTATTTTCTGTGCGGCAAGCTTCTGCGACCCTGCCCTGCTCGACAGGCCCGATCTTCAGAAAGCCTGTGATGAAGCAGGTATAGCACATATCAATTTCCAATTTCATGAAAATACCGGCCAGTTTAAAGTAATCAAAGAACAGGCAGGCACTTTTTCCGATTCCATAAAGTTGTGGGTATAAAAAAGTCGGATGAAATATTCATGGATAAAAATCTGGATATTTTGAATTTTTAAAAGGATTTCTACAACACATTTACCATTAAATAATTAGAAAATGGCCAATCCTAAAGACGCAATAAAGGAAAAAAGCATGGTGATCCAGAAGGAAATGCTGGCTAACCTTTTTACCGAACTGAGCAATGCAAAAGCCAATGGCAAAAAGGTGGTTTACACATTTGTGCCTGGAAACCTTACCGAACTGATCCTGGCAATGGATATGCTTCCGGTTTATCCCGAGATCAATGCTCTTCAGTCGGGAATGCGCAAAAAATCGGGCTCTTATATTAAGGACGCAGAAAAACTGGGGTTTTCGGAAGACGTTTGCACCTATGTGAAATGCGATATCGGCATGATGCTCAATGGCAATATAGGCCCGACCGGCGAAAAACTACCCGAACCGGATTTATTATTACTTAGCTATACCGGATGTTTCACCTTCCTGAAATGGTTTGAAAACCTGGAAAGGCTGTATCCCGGCGTGGAGATAGCCATGCTGCATACACCCTACCAGGAAGATGGAGTAATTACCCAGGACCAGATCAATTATATGGTAAAACAACTGAAAGAAGATGTGATACCAAAAATGGAAAAAGTGGCAGGTAAAAAACTGGATTATGACCGCCTTGCCCATATGCTTGATAATGCCGCCAAAGCTGAAGACCTGTGGGTAAAAGTTCTGGAAACCGCCAAGAACCGGCCTTCGCCTATTGACTCCTACTTTGCCGGGGTTTACTATATGGGGCCGCTCAATACCGCTTTCCGCGGCACCTCTGAAGCCGTGGAATATTATGAAGAGCTTTTAAAGGAAGTGACCGAAAGGATGAACCTGGGACTGAGCCCGGTAACCCCTGAAGGAGAAATGAAGGAAGAAAAATTCAGGCTTGTGGTGGAAGGCCCACCCAATTGGACTAATTTCAGGGAGTTCTGGAAGATATTTTATGATATGGGAGCGGTAATCGTAGCCTCAACCTATACTAAGGTGGGCGGCCTGTATGATCAGGGCTTCCGACATGAACCGGGCAAACCTCTGGAAAGCCTTTCAAGGTATTGTATGGGGTGCTATACCAACCTGAACCTGCCACAACGCGTGGACCTAATAGAACATTATATAAAGGAATATAAAGCAGATGGCTTCCTGATCAATTCCATCAAGAGCTGCAATTCATTCTCTGCAGGTCAGCTACTGATGATGCGCGAAGTAGAACAGAGGTGCGGTATCCCTGTAGGCTTTATAGAAAGCGACCTTGTTGATCCCCGCTATTTTTCATATGCCAATATCAAAAACAGGCTTGAATCTTATTTCCAGATGCTGGGACAACGTAAGGTGATACTGGCGCAGGAAGAAGTGGCAGTTTAATTATTAATGTTTAATGATTGAAAGAAATTTTTCTAACAAAAGCGAAACTAAAAATAATGAGCAAATATTATTTAGGCATTGACCTTGGATCAACAACCTCAAAAGCGGTAATAATCAATGAACAGGATGAGATAATAGGTCGCGGCATCACTAATACGCGCGCCAACTATTCGGTAGCCGCTGATATAGCCCGGATGGAAGCCATCTATAATGCCCGGTTTTCCATCCTGAAAAAGAACCTGGCCAGGGAGATTGAATCAAAACCCCAATACCGCAAATACCTTTCAGACCTGGAAAGCGTATTTCAGTATGAACAATTCAAAGTAAGAATTGATAAACTTGGGGATGAACTGCTCAAAACCTGTTATAATTATTTTGACGGGGAAAGGCGCCTGCAGATGGTGGACCACCTCAGGCTCATTCGCAAAGCAATAAAGCCAAAGATCAAGCACCTCTATATTTATGAAAACCTGGGCGACAAGAACCAGTTTTTCAGGGATATAGTGTCTGAAAAATACAATGAAGAAGTAAACAAATTCGACATTTCGCTTTTTGAACCCCTGATGACCATCTGGGACAAGAGTATCACTGCTGCTGAAAATGAGGTGGTGAATTTCGAATTTGAATCATTGATTACCCAGGCAATGGACCTGCTCAAGGAAAAGTATGAAAACCTTCCCGACCAGTCTGAAAATATTTCCATAGAATCTGAAAAGAATTTTGATGCCGAAATGTACCTGCTAAAAGGTGATTTCCATAATGTTTCAGAATCGCTGCGCGACCGGATTGACGAAGTTGCCAACCTGGAATTTAATATTGAGAACATGACCGGCACCGGGTATGGAAGGGCATTGCTGCCTTTCCCACAGGAATGTATCAGGTCCGAGATATTGTGCCATGCTTTTGGCGCACATGCCGTATTCCCCAATACCCGCACGGTGCTTGATATTGGCGGACAGGATACCAAGGCCATTCAGGTAGATAAATACGGTCTGGTGACCAGTTTTCAAATGAACGACCGTTGCGCCGCGGGTTGTGGCAGGTATCTGGGTTATATAGCCGATGAAATGAGCATTTCTCTCAATGAGCTTGGCCCTATGGCCATGCAAGCCGAAAAGGAAGTAACCATCTGTTCCACATGCACGGTATTTGCCGGCGCAGAATTGCGCGAACTTACCAATATGGGCGAAAAAAGGGCAGATATATTAGGCGGTTTGCATAAAGCAATCATTATGAGGGCTATGTCTCTGATTGCCCGATCAGGCGGGGTATTTAATGAATTCACCTTTACCGGCGGAGTTGCCCGTAACCAGGCTGTTATCAAATACCTGGCCCAACTGGTTAAGGAAAATTACGGCGACAATATCAAGATCAATATCCATACTGACTCCATTTTTATGGGAGCTCTGGGAGGAGCCATGTTTGCCCGCAGAAATATCAACGTTGACTTGCCAAGCGCCAAAAAAGTAATGGCTAAATAATTTGCGCCTAAGCACAGGTTTTGAAAAAAGGAATGAAAATTCAATCTTAATTAACAGAAAAAATTACAATATGACTGAGACAATTTATACAATGGGGATAGATGTTGGCAGCAACTTTATCAAGTTGGTTTTGATGGAATATTCCGATCAGCCCAAAATAATTGACAAGCATACTGAAAAGATCCGTAAGCGTAATCCAACACAGGTTGCGGATGAAATGGTGCAAATAATGCTTGATAAAAACAATCTCCGCTATGAAGATGTGTCTTACCTGGCTTCCACCGGCGAAGGAGACCTGGTAAAACGCAAACGCGGCCATTTCTATGGAATGACCACCCATGCACGCGGCGCCCATTTTTTTTTCCCGGAAGCAAGAACGGTTGTTGACCTTGGCGCGCTCTATGTTCGCTGCATAAGGGTGAATGAAGGCGCAAGGGTTGAAGATTATAAAATGACCGGGCAGTGCGCTTCAGGTTCAGGTCAGTTTCTTGAAAACATATCCCGGTACCTGGGCCTGAGTATTGAGGAGGTTGGGGAAGTTTCGTTACAGGCCTCCAACCCCGAAATTTCTTCAGGTATTTGCGCGGTACTGGCTGAAACAGACGTGATCAATATGGTGTCGCGCGGAATAAAAACGCCCGATATTATTAAAGGTATCCATCTTTCCATTGCCTCGCGTGTTATCAAACTGCTGGGGTCGCTTAAAGCCGAATCACCCATTGTCCTTACCGGTGGCATGGCGCTTAATAAGGGAATGATACAGGCAATAGACGAGACACTGAAGGAAGGCAGTAAAAAATTCGTGATCAAAGCCCACCCCGATTCTATTTATGCCGGCGCAATAGGCGCAGCATTATGGGGCGGCTACCGTCACTTCAAATTAAAAGAAAAACAAGCAGTGGTGGCTTAATTATTAAGACAAACTGCCTGTTAAACACCAGAAAAGAAATCCAGGAATTTTGGAACAGGGAGAACCGGTATCTAAAAATCTTAAAGTATCAAAATGATTTAAAGAAGGTCTAAAATCCAGATAAGATGGAAGCAGAACTAATGGCACCGGCTTTATTAACCGGGAATGAACTGGATGCTCTATTCAAACCAAGATCAATTGCCATAATCGGAGCCTCACAAAAGGAGTTGTCAATTGGCAATGTAATCATCAAAAATTTAGTGAATTACGGTTATACCGGATCTATATACCCTATAAACCCCAAAATGAGTGAGATAAGGGGGCTGAAAGCCTACCCCACCATTTTTGATGTAGAAGATGAAATAGACCTGGCCCATGTAATCATCCCTGCAAAATTCGTCCCACAAACCATTGAGGATTGCGGCAAAAAAGGAATCAGGGCGGTCATCATCAATTCGGCGGGTTTCAGTGAAATGGGTGAGGAGGGAATTGCCCTTCAAAAAGAATTCCTGGCTATTGCCAAACAGTATGGCATCAGGATATTCGGCCCAAATTGCCAGGGTATCATCAATACCGACCCGGAATACCGCGCTTATTGCAATTTCACCTTTACCTTTCCCGAACCAGGCGGCATTTCCATAGTTGCCCTCAGCGGCGGAGTGGGCGCTTTTATCATGCAAAGTCTCTTTGACCTTGAAATAGGCATGAGGCTTTATGCCTCCAATGGCAATGCATGTGATGTTTCCATACCCGACGTGATCAGGTATTATGGGAACGACGAAAAAACCAAAGCAATCATATTATATACTGAAGGGCTTTCAAACCCTTTAGAATTTATGGAAGTGGCCAAGACAGTGACCAAAAAGAAACCGATACTGGCCATGAAAGCCGGAAGGACTGAAGAAGGGGCCAAGGCGGCCGCTTCGCATACGGGTTCCCTGGCTGGCGTGGATATTTCGACCGAACTGATTTTTGAGAAAACCGGCATCCTGGCCTTCCATAATGAGGAAGAATTGTGCCAGGTAGCCATGGCCTTTGAAACCCAGCCCTTCCCCAAAGGCAACAGGGTAGGTATCATTACCAATACGGGCGGCCCGGCGGTAATAGCCACCGACGAACTTGTAAGTTCGGGCCTCAGGCTTTCTGCGCTCTCTGAAAGGGCCAAATCCATCCTTCACCAGACCATGTTGCCCGAAGCCACAATAGGCAACCCCATAGATGTGGTAGCTACCGGCGGTGGCGTCCACTTCAGGAGTGCGCTCGATGTGCTTATGGATGAAGAAGATATTGATTCAGTTTATATCAATTTTGTTACAGCCCCTTTCACCGATACTAATGAAGTGGCCAGGAATATTGTTGAAGTAAACCAAATGAGAAAGAAACCCATCGTTTGCAATTTCATGACCAATATGAGCCTGGAAAGGTTCAGGGAAACTGCAAAGATCCTTAAGGACGGTGGCGTGCCTTGTTATAGTTTCCCTACTACCGCAGCAAAAGCGCTCGGGGCCTTATACCGTTATAGCAAAACCCGGTCAAGGGATATTGGTTTGCCCACCGTGTTTCCGGGCATCAATAAAAAAATAGCAGAAGTCATCCTCAGCCAGGCCAAAAAGGAAGGGAAATCTTACCTCTCGGCAGACCGGGTTTATGAAATATTATCGGCTTATGGTATACCGGTAGCCGACTGGTGGATGGCCCATGACCCTGAAGAAGCCATGAATGCCGCGACAAAAATTGGCTTCCCCGTGGTTCTTAAGGCTGAATCGGCAAAGCTGATTCATAAGAGTGATATGGGTGGCGTGGTTATCAATCTAAAAAATGCAGCCGAAGTTAAAGCGGCGGCTGAGAAGATGAGACAGGCGTTCGGGGAAAAAGGGCTCAATTTCCTGGTACAAAAATTTCTGCCGGGTGGCAAGGAATTGATTGCCGGAGTAAGCACTAAAGCCGGTCTTGGCCATCTGGTCATGTTTGGCCTGGGCGGCATCTATGTTGAAGTATTGAAAGATGTGGTTTTCAAAATAGCGCCAGTTACACAGGTTGAGGCCAATGAAATGCTCTCCTCAATAAAGGCAGCGAAATTGCTTGATGGGGTAAGGGGCGAAAAAGGAATCAATAAAGCCCTTGCTGCTGAAATCATTCAGCGCGTATCACAACTTGTTACTGATTTCCCGGTAATAACAGAAATGGACATGAACCCAATCATTGCCTTGGGCGATAAGGTATTTGCGGTAGATGCAAGAATAAAAATTGACTAAACTATTTTGTATGTATAAAATTGAATCGGCAAAAACACTGAAGGAAATAATGGGCAATTATTTCCTGGGGATGAAAGATAAGGAGAAGAAATATGCCTGGTGCACCAGCGTAGGTCCGGCAGAATTATTGAGGTCTTTTGGTTTTGAAGTTCATTTCCCTGAAAATCATGGCGCTTTATTAGGCACAACCCGCACTGCGGGCGATATGATCCCAGAAACATCAAGGCTGGGATATTCAAATGATATCTGTTCCTATTTAACAGCCGATATTGGTTCCTACCTTAAAAAAGAAACACCCCTTACCAAGCATTATGGCTTGAATGGCCCACCTACGCCGTCAGTAATCGTTTATAATACCAATCAGTGCCGGGAAGTGCAGGACTGGTTTAATTATTTCGGCAAGGAACTGGGCTGCCCGGTAATAGGCATCACCCCACCCCGCCACCTTGATGAAGTGGGCAAGGAAGAAATAGAAGACGTTGCTACCCAATTCCGCAATATGATCCCTGTTCTGGAACAGGTAAGCGGTATGAAATTTGATATTGACCGTTTCAGGGAAACCCTGAAACTGAGCAAGGAAGCTACCGACCTGTGGAAAGAGGTTTTATGGACTGCGACTGCATCACCCTCACCCATAAGCTTTTTTGATGCTACCATACATATGGGCCCGATCGTGGTGCTGAGGGGAACACAGATTGCCAAAGATTATTACAAGATGCTCAGGGACGAGCTTCAGGGTAATGTAGATAAAGGAATTGGTTTCCTTGACGAAGAAAAATGCCGCATATACTGGGACGGAATGCCCATCTGGGGAAAATTAAGGCCCATGTCTGAATTATTTTTACAAAATAAAGCGGCTGTGGTAGCTTCCACTTATTGCAACAGTTGGGTTTTCGACGCTTTTGATGACAGGCACCCTTTTGAATCTTCGGCTAAGGCTTATACCGAAATATTCATAAATCGGAGTGAGAGCGCCAAAGAAAGGATACTTTCCGGCCTGGTAAAGGATTTCAGAATTGATGGTATTCTCTTCCATGATGCCAAGACCTGCGCCAATAATTCCAATTCCAGGTTCGGTATGCCTCAAAGGCTGGGTGAAGCTTTAGGTATCCCTACCCTGGTTATAGAAGGTGACCTGTGCGACCTGAGGTTTTATTCTGAAGGCCAGAGCATTACAAAAATTGAAACCTTCCTGGAACAAATAGAATCTTCTAAGGTTTACGTTTGATTTTGAAAGAATGGATGGTTTCTGAATATTCGATATTGATTTATTAATTGAGGAACAATGATCAACCTGAGACTATGCAATTCATACCTACGGAAAGTGCACTGATATTGTTGCCCGGCGGCGAAGTGGTTGATACCAATCAACTGGAATTTGAGATAAGAAAAATATGCCATTATGTGGAGTATGTGGTTATTTGCCTGAAAGACGGAGAATTGCCGGTAGCCATGATCTTTCCAAACCGCAAACTATTGGCGAATCCAGATTATGAAAAGAGCCCTGAAGAAGGTTGTTTTTGCCCAAGGAACCTGACTGAATTAGGTCGATGCCTCACTGGGTGCATGAATACCATGAATAACCTGTTAATGAAGGGTTCGGCCAAAGTGTACTCAGCAATAATTATCAATTCCCCACTCTCGGTTGAAGACGGCACCCTTACGCCCGCATTGAAAACCAATGCCGAAATAATACTTGAAAAATATGGCAACCATCTGAAAAACCTGTTTGGCGGAAATTTCCCGGTAAGTGAAGAGTCATTCAAAATGAAATTATAATATTCACTCAACCATAACAAACAGGCATAAATGTTTATTGAATTTAACTTTTGATTTTTGACCTTGAAAAATGACAGACGATAATAAAATAAAGGTGGGAATTGTAGGCATAGGACCTGTGGGGATGATCCTGGCGGTGAAACTGGTTGAGGCCGGCTGCGAGGTTGCATTGTGCGACAAAGACGAATTTAAATTAAAAAAGATAAGAGAAGAAGGAATTGTGCTTCAGAATGTTTATACATCGGTAACCCGTTTTGACCGGGTTTATGATTCGGTAAACGACATGAGCCATATGGACCTTGATTACCTGGTATTCGCCCTTAAATCCTATCATACACCCTCAGCGGTAAGGGAAGCTGAAATTCTGAAATCGGAAAAACTTACGGTTATCGCCGCACAGAACGGAATAGAAGTTGAAGAATTACTGATACCCACCTTCGGAGAATCCAAAACCCTGCGCATGATTATCAATTATGCCGGGAACATGGTGTCTCCTAATACAGTAAGGGTTTCATTTTTCACTCCACCCAATTATTTAGGCTCGGTTGATGATAACAGGACAAAACAATCGCAATTATTCTCTGATAAATTGAACAGTATAGGATTCACAACCGAAAATGTGGATTCATTCCAATTGGTCAAAAGGGCCTGGGAAAAAACAATTCTCAATGCATCCCTTAGCGCCCTTTGCGGAGTAGGCCGGCTTACCATGGCGGAAGCTATGGCCGACGCCGATACCTGCGAACTTGTAGAACAAATAATCAATGAAGGCATAGAAGTAGCAGAAAAGGAAAAAATAAGGTTTCCCGATGATTTTTTGCGCAAATGCCTGCGCTACCTCAAAGCCGGTGGAGACCACTTCCCCTCACTTGCGGTAGATATTATCAATAACCGGAAGACTGAAATAGACTATTTCAATGGAAAAATAGTAGAGTATGGCAAGAAGCACTATGTAAAGACCTCGCTCAACCTGGCCTTTACCAATATGGTGAAGGCAATGACCAATAAAAATGTCATCTCAAGAATGCCAGGGGTAACGGGAGAAATGAATAAAAAAATCATCAATAAGGGTATTGTTGATAAAAACAAGTCCAACCTCTTTTACAAGGAATCCAATTGCTTTCTGGGCATTGATTTGGGTTCGGCATATACCAAGTTTTCAGTTATTGACGAAACAGGGACTCCTTTGTTCCGGTATATCCTTCAAACAGTGAATAAGGACCGCCAGGCCATGAAATCGGTGATACAGGCCATAAACAGTTTTTTCAACATCAAATACAGTTGCGCAACCGGGTATGGAAGGAAACACTTTACAGATACCGATATTATAAAAACAGAGATCAACTGCGCAGCCGCAGGCGCTTCGGAATATTTCAGCGGCGCCAAAAATATCATTGATATAGGGGGTGAAGACATAAAGGTAATTCAGTGCGACAACGAGAACCATGTGGCCAACTTCTATATGAACGATAAGTGCGCGGCTGGTACAGGCGCCTTCCTTTCTGAAATTTCGGAAAGGGCAGGTATCAATGATGGCGATATGAGCAGCCTCGCGGCACACTCGGAATACGACAAGGAATTAAACAGTTTCTGCGCGGTTTTTGCCAAAACTGAAATTATGAACTGGGTTTTTGATGGGATGCCTACATCCGATATCGCAAGAGGTATTTATATTTCCATAGCCAATAAGGTGGCCAAAATGAAGATGGCCCACAACCTGCCCATCTATATGATAGGTGGCGTTATCGCATACCACCCTTTCCTCAGCAATATCCTCTCGGTGAAATTTGGCAGGGAGATTAAAATAATTGATCAGCCACAGTTCATAGTTTCTTACGGCGCCGCAACAATAGCCAGGCAGAACTGGGCGCCAATCCCCCAATTTGCAAAACAAATCCGAGTTTGAAACACCCGGAAAATTCAGGTTAAACAAGGATGGATATTAGGGTAAGTTTGAAAAAAACATTGCCCAACCTATAACGCATTACAAAAAAGACAATCAGAATGTCAAGGGTTTGGCTGGCAATTGCCATATTCAATTTAACCCCTTAATCAGGGTCTGCTTTTTAAGTATCAAGCCCTTGTCCAGCCTGTATTACAAGGCTTCCATTTTTTTTCAGATGCAAAGCTTTCATTGAAACCCATCAAAAATCCATGCATTTATTTTTTACCACTAAGGTCACAAAGAAATTCAAAAAGGACACAAAGCACATTTTGTGGCTCAACTTTGAGTCCTTTATTGTTATTTTTACAACACCTTTACTTATTCATCAGACCCTAATTAATGGACCTATTTTGTCATCCTTCCATAGCTAAAACCTTAGGGGTTTACAAGAAATAAATATTCCTATTGACTTGTTCTATTCCATTTTTGTTTCGTTGAAAACTTTGCCTTTGAGTAGAATACAATCATAAAATCCCCTATTTTTACTTTATGGCACAGGAAGATAAAATAAAAAGGGAACTGGATATGATAGGAATTGTATTGGGTAAACTCATCAATATCCTGTTACAGCGACGTGACCCAACCAAAGACCCAATAAGTGTGATATCCCAACAATTAAGTACCGAACTGGATATTGATTTTACTTCCTTCCTGCTAATGGAAGAAGATGCCGCTCTGGATTATCTTATCAATGTAAAAAAATTTTCATTGGAACACCTGCGTGTTTTTGGCAACCTGCTTTACTCCATGGCCACTGAAACTGATGATGCCAAGGTGAAACAAAAATTGACCTCCAGTGCATTGGCAATTTATAAATACATAAGCGCTAATGGCAAGGGGACTATGTATCTTGACGTGGAATACCGGGTAAAAGAACTAAAGAATGCATGAATAAATATACTCTATTTGTTATATCCTTATTAATAGGCAAATCAACTTTTGGGCAAGTGGATACGGCATTGCCAAGGTGGGGTATTGCCGTAAATGCAACCGGGCTAATAGACATATTACAGGAAGAAGAAGGATTGAGAATCGCGTTTGAATACAGGTTAATGCACAAAAAAATGTCTTTATTGATTGAGCCTGGCATGTATTTTGAAGGTTCAGGGTACAACTTTAAAATGCAAATTAAAAAATACAGAAAACCCTATAGAAAACCCCATGACAGTTATTTCGGGCTGGCGTTTTTTAATAAAAGCCATACCTATTCACCTTCAGAACAATATTATAAAGACTCAAGCAGGATTGCAGTGACTACAAAATCGGTTTTTGTAATAAAAAATGTGAGCGCCATAGATTGTATAGTTGGCGCGCCCCTGGCAAAAGCCGGTTCCCGATTTTGGGGTGACATGTATTTGGGTTTAGGCATCCGGTTTAAAAACATCAGCGGCATCACTGAAGATACCTTTTGGTATATGGAGGATTGGTTTGGAGGATGGGGCTTACTGCCGGGTAAATATGTTTACCCCGACCTTAGCGCCGGAGTGAGGGTCGGTATAAACTTTTACCGGAGGAAACAAAACAAATTGAGTAACCATTAAACGGGGCATAATGAAATCCATTCCTGTTATATGTATTATTTTTATGAGCTTATCTTTAAAAGCTCAAATGGATCCGGCTTTATCAAAATCAGGAATAACATACGAAAATATATCTATATATAAACCTGTTTATACAACTAATGCAAGGTGGGGAATTGGCATAAATGGGACTGCACTTATAGATTTTCCCCAGGGAGAAGAGGGATTGCGGCTGGCCTGCGAATACCGGTTCTTACATAATAAATTTGCGCTACTGGTTGAGCCCGGATGCTATTTTAAAGGATCGGGATATAATTTTAAAGCAGAAGTGAAAAAATATGTCCGCCAGGATAAGAAAGAGGGAGGATGTTATATAGGGCTTGCCTATTTTCAAAAAAAACATACCTATTCACCTGGAGAGGAATATTATATAGATTCTACCTTTAATAATGTAGCGGAGAGGAATGTTCCGGTGCAAAAAAATGTGAATGCATTAGATTTTGTAATTGGAGCTCCCTTGCAGCCAAAAGAGGAACTTTGGCTTGATTCTTATGTGGGGTTTGGAGTCAGATTTAAAAACAATGCAGGCATAACTGAAAAAACATTTCAAGAGGTAGAGGATTTTTTTGGAAGTTTTGGTTTAGTACCCGGAAAAACCGTCTGGCCCGATCTTACCGCAGGAATTAGGGTTGGTTTTGATTTTTACAGGAAACAACGTAAGCAGCAGCCCCTTATTGAGGACAACCCGGATTTTGGAAAAAAATCAAATATAGAAAATCCCAATTACAAGTCGATTAATACCTGGGCATTTGCGTTAAACGCAACCGGGCTTATAGATTACTTACAAGGGGAGGAGGGATTGAGGTTTTCCATTGAGCGCCGATTATTCCATAGCAAGGTGGGCTTCTTAATAGAACCTGGTTTCTATTTTGAGGGATCAGGCTATAACCTAAAAGCAGAAATAAAATACTATCAAATACCTTTTTTCGGAATACCTGACAATTATTATATCGGGCTTGCCTGGTTCCATAAAAGCCATAACTATTCTCCAGGAGAAATATGCTATACCGACAGCACACAAACAACCATAGCTGATAACCGTACAAAAGTTTTTGTGATAAAGAATGTGACAACCTACGATTTAATCATTGGGTCATTTACACCTATTTCTGGCAAACACCTGTTTTTAGATTGGTATGTAGGCGGTGGGATTAGAATTAAAAATATAACCGGAATTAGCTGGAATGCTTATAACCTTGTTGAAGATAACCTGGGCACAAGCGGCCTTGAACCAGGATTTTATAAAATCCCAGACTTAACGGCAGGTATAAGTGTAGGATTGAATTTTTATCACAGCCAACCCATCGTTCCTTAACTATTTAAACCAGGCACAATGAGACTCATTTTCGTTTTATTCGTTATTTCAATCAACTTTCATTCATATGCCCAAAAAGATTCTGTGATAACCAATTCGTTAAACCAAGACCAAAAATCGAAAAGAATCATGTGCGAATTAACCCCTACATGGAGTTTAGGGATAAACGCAACCGGTCTGATAGATTTTCTGCAACAAGAGGAAGGGTTAAGGTTTTCAATTGAACGCAGGATTTTCAATAACAGTGTTGGCCTTTTAGTTGAGCCTGGATTTTATTTTGAGGGTTCGGGAAATAATCTGAAAATAGAAATAAAAGATTACCACATAAATATCCTCAAAGGGGAAGACCGCTACCTGGGGCTGGCTTATTTCCGCAAAAGTCACACCTATTCCCCCGATGAAATAAGCTATACCGACAGCACCCACAGTACTATTGCAGCAAACTCTGTAAAGGTATTCGTGATAAAAAATGTGACCACCCTTGATGTAATTATGGGTTCGCAAATGATACAGCCTGGTAAACGCCTATTGCTGGATTGGTACGTGGGCATAGGCGCAAGATTCAAAAACATAAGCGGAATTTCTATGAATGCATACAATATGATGGAGGATAATATAGGCAGAAATGGCCTGCAACCCGGCCTCTATGCCTGGCCCGATCTGACAGCCGGTATCAGGGTCGGATTGTGTTTTTATAAGAAGGAACAGGGTGATTCAAATTGGTAATTTTCAAACAAATCAGTTTTGGCATTTCTCAAACTTTAGCAGTATATATCTTCGTTTTTTGGTTGGTAGATGTCGTTTTTCCCCATTTCTTTCCTTGTTTTATCTAATTTTGCACCCATGAAATTCCTTATAGCCGGATTAGGTAATATTGGCGCCGAATATGATGCCACACGCCACAATATAGGCTTTGAAGTGGCCGATACCTTTGTGCTCAAAAACGGGGGCAATTACGAGCTCGACCGCCATGCTTTTGTTTCGGAAATAAAATGGAAGGGCAAAACCTTTATTGTCATAAAGCCCACTACCTATATGAACCTGAGTGGGAAAGCCGTGAAATACTGGATGGATAAAGAAAAGATAGGCCTGGAAAACCTGCTGGTGGTGGTGGATGAATTAGCATTGCCCCTGGGCACCATTCGTCTTAGGGCATCAGGTAGCAATGCAGGGCATAATGGGCTAAAAAGCATAGAGGCTTCGCTGCTTACTGATAAATACCAGCGGCTCAGGTTTGGTATAGGCAGTGATTTCCCCAAGGGGAGGCAGGTGGAGTTTGTGCTTGGTAAATGGAAACCATCCGAAGTTCCGATAGTAAAGGAAACTTTGCTGAAAAGCGTGGATGCACTTGAGTGTTTTGCAACCCAGGGCATTGGCAAGGCAATGACGGAGTTTAATAAGGGTTAAGACAATGTAGATTTGGGAAATATAATTTTGATTTTCGTTCTATCTGATGACCACAAATTGGTCAAAAAAATACTCGAATTCACATTAAAATAGGGTCTGTTGCTTAAGTATCAAGTCCTTGTAGAGCTTGCATTTCAAGGCTTCCATATTTTTTTCGGATGCAAAGCTTTTATTGAAAATCATCAAAAATCCATGCATTTATTTTTTTACCACTAAGGTCACAAAGAAATTAACAAAGGCCACAAAGCACATTTTTTGGCCTTTATGGCTCAACTTTGTGTCCTCTTTGTGGTAATTTTTGCAACACCTTTACTTTTTCCGCAGACCCTAAAATAACGAAAAATAAAATAAGGGCTTACCACCACCCTTTTAAAGAGGAATAATGGCAAGCCCTTAATCTATTTATATTTTTGTTCTTAACAATTACTCAGGCTGATGAAAAGCATACCTGTAATCAACCGGTGGTACAAAAGTTTCCTTTATGGTGCGAGGGCTGAGCCAACGGTAAAGGTTGAGGATGGAGCCTGCCTTATCGTTGGTGCCTGACGCACGGGCGCCGCCAAATGGCTGCTGACCCACAACGGCCCCTGTAGGCTTGTCATTGATATAGAAATTACCGGCGCTGTTTACCAGGGCTTTGGTCATATATTCAATAGCATACCTTTCAGTGGCAAAGATAGCACCTGTAAGCGCATAGGGAGAAGTCTGGTCAAGTACTTCAAGGGTTTGTATCCACATATCCGATTCATAAACGCAGATGGTAAGCACCGGGCCAAAGATTTCTTCGCACATGGTAACATACGAAGGGTCGGTGGTTTCAATTACGGTAGGTTCCACAAACCAGCCTTTCGATTTATCGCATTTGCCGCCGCACAGAATTTTGGCAGCGCCATTGCTGTTCTTAACATTATCAATATATTTGGAGATCGTATTAAACGATTTTTCGTCAATAACAGCATTGATGAAATTGGTGAAATCGTCAACCACGCCCATTTTCATAGTGGCTAATTCAGCTACCAGTTTTTCTTTGATCTCATCGGCCAGGTTTTCAGGCAGATAGGCGCGAGAAGCCGCAGAGCATTTCTGTCCCTGGTATTCGAATGCGCCGCGGGCCAGCCCTGCAACAACCGCATCAACATCTGCGCTTGGGTGCACGAAGACGAAATCTTTTCCGCCGGTTTCGCCCACTATGCGGGGGTAAGATTTGTAACGGGGAATATTTTCTCCGATGCTTTTCCACATGCTCTGGAAAACGCCGGTAGAGCCAGTGAAATGCACACCCGCAAAATAAGGATGGGCATAACAAACATCGGCAACAACCGGGCCGGGAGGGTAAATAAGGTTAATAACCCCATCAGGCAGGCCGGCTTCCATCAAAATCTCCATAAACACACTTGCCGATAGCGACTGGGTATTGGCACATTTCCAAACCACCACATTGCCGCACATAGCAGGAGCAGTGGGTAAGTTTCCACCTATCGCCGTAAAATTAAAAGGCGTAACAGCAAGCACAAAACCTTCAAGCGGACGGTATTCCATCCGGTTGTTCATGCCTGGGCCTGAAATGGGTTGCTGTTTATAGATCTGGCTGAGGAAATAAACATTAAAACGCAGGAAATCAATTAGTTCGCAGGCACTGTCAATTTCGGCCTGGAAAGCATTTTTGCTTTGGCCAAGCATGGTGGCGGCGTTCATTTTGAACCTGTACTTGGTGGCCAGCAGGTCGGCTGCTTTAAGGAAAATGGTGGCGCGGTGTTCCCAGCTCGTGGCTGCCCAGCTTTCGCGGGCTGATAGGGCCGCATCAATAGCCTCATGCACATGCTCCTCGGTTGAAGCATGATAGTGGCCCAAAAGATGGGCTGTTTCATGCGGAGGCCTAATTTCTTTCTTAATGCCGCTGCGCACCTCATCCCCGTCTATATACATCGGGATATCGGCAACCTGGCTTTTCAATTCGGCCAGGGCTTTCTGCAGGGCCTTGCGCTCATGGCTGTGGGGAGCATAGCTGAGTACCGGTTCATTTTTAGGTTCAGCAAAATCGAAATATGCGTTATTCATTTTATATTTTATTTACCTGGTTGTTTTGCCCCTGCAAAGGCAGAAAGGACCGGCAAACCAGTTTTGCGCTGCAAAGATAATCTTTTAAGAATAAATAAGCTGTATGGTATGCCTTATAGGTTCTGTATGGAAAAGGGAAGGTTAAAAGGGAGTAATTTGTTATAACCAAATGAATTGGGTTTGCCCGGCCAAACTTACTGTTGATTTATTATCAAATCTTTCATAACCGGCGAACCTATAAGCCATAACCCATTATCTTTGCATTATGATTAATGAAAATGAAACTGAAGATGTTTGGGATGATGAAGACCCTGAAGGTGATGTGACTGAGGTTGCAGAAGCGCCGGTAGAGCGGCTGCGCATGATTATTGACAAAAGGCAGGAACCACTGAGGATTGATAAATTCCTGGTGGCAAGGATAGAAAATGCTACAAGGAATAAAATACAGCAGGCCATTGACGAAGGCTACGTGTTGGTTAATGATGAAATTGTAAAATCTAATTACAAAATAAAACCGGGTGATACAATTGTCTTATTTGAGACCAGGAAGCCCGAAAGCCAGGAAATAATTCCAGAAAACATACCCCTGAATATAATTTATGAAGATGAGGATCTGTTATTGGTAAACAAACCCGCAGGCATGGTAGTGCACCCCGGTTGTGGCAACTATACCGGCACAATGGTAAATGGCTTGAGCTACTACCTGCAACAGGAACATGTGGACCTGGAAAATCTGTCACGGGTAGGCCTGGTACACAGGATTGATAAGGATACCACCGGTCTTGTGGTAATAGGAAAAAAGGCAGCGGCCATGAACTTGCTTGCGGCACAGTTTAAGAAACATACCGTTCACCGTAGATATATAGCCTTGGTATGGGGCGACCTGGCCGATGATGAAGGCACAATTGAAGCCCATATTGGGAGAAATCTTAGATTCAGGAAAATTATGGATGCCTTCCCTGATGGGGATTATGGCAAGGAAGCCATTACCCATTACAAGGTATTAGAAAGGTTCAACTATGTGACTCTTGTTGAATTGCGGCTCGAAACAGGGCGCACACACCAGATTAGGGTGCATATGAAGTATATAGGCCATCCCTTATTCAACGACGGCACCTATGGAGGCGACCGTATTATAAAGGGTACCGTTTTTACCCGTTACAAACAATTTATTGATAATTGCTTCGCCATCCTTACCCGGCAAGCCCTCCACGCCAAAGAGCTTGGGTTCACCCACCCCACTACCGGTGAATGGATGCAGTTCAATTCAGAATTGCCTGATGATATGCAACAGGTAATAGAAAAATGGAGGTCCTATACCGGGGGTATGACCATGCAACTGAGGCAAAAACTGGATAATACATAGTAGTAATTAAAGCGCCTGTACCGCCATGGCCGCCTGATACGCACCTAATAACCCTTGTTTAAAGTCGGCCAAGGCTTACCATTGATGGCCTTAGAATATAAAAAGGAGGGGAGTTCCATCATTTAAGACCAAACTATATAGAATTATATTTGCATCAGATTTTTATTTGAAAGGATTGTCTAAACTCAATGTCAACTGTGAATACCCCAAAACTTTTGACTTTAAAAACTATTCCTTAGTTTTACTGCATAGCAATTTTCAGCATGGCACAAAAGAAAAATACACAACCCGCCACAACGGGCAGTACCCAGTCCAAAAGTGCACCGCCTAAAGCACAACCGGCAAATTCACCCAAACCTATGCCCCAGCCTAAACAAAAAGCAGGCATTGGAATTTCAAAATCAGCTACTGAAGCACCACTCATTCCCGACGTTTATGCCAACTGGGTGATTCCTGCAATAATCGGGCTGCTCACATTCTTATTTTTCAAAACCATCATCAATAATAAACTCACCAACTGGGACGACCTGGGTTATATCATTACCGACCCACTCATCAAAGACAGTTCGATGGCGGGTATTAAGCGGATTTTCGGGTTCGATGGGTTTTATGAAGCTTGTGTTATGGGTAACTACCACCCCTTTACCATCCTTCTCTATGCTATAGAATACAGTTACCACGGCCTTGAGCCAATGATTTACCACCTTGACAGCCTCCTGCTTCATGTTCTATGCACCATAGCAGTTTATTTTTTTACCAAAGTTTTCACCCGTCGGCCAGTGGCGGCCCTTGTGACGGCGCTGCTATTCGGGCTGCACCCCATGCATGTGGAATCTGTAGCCTGGGGGGCGGGACGAAAGGATGTGTTATATGGCCTGTTTTACGTGCTTACCTGTACCACCTATATCAAATATATACGCACCATAGGCAAGCAGAAATTGTATTGGTATTTAGGGGGGATCCTCTTATTTGCCCTTTCATTGCTCGCCAAATCAGTGGCAGTAAGCTTACCGGTAACCTTGTTTCTGTTCGACTATTTTGAGAACCGCCCACTATTTATTATTAAAGAAGATGGCAGTAAAAGCCTGAATTTCATGCTACTGGTGGAGAAATTGCCCCATTTCGGGTTATCATTATTGTTTGGTATTTTGTCGATTTATGCCCAGAAACAAATAGGCGCACTTGCCTCGCTTGACGCCAATTTTAATGTTTTTGAAAGGGCTGCACTGGGTTGCTACGCCCTTACCAATTACCTCTGGAAATGCGTAGTACCTTCGGGCTTGTGCAACTTCTACCCATATCCACTTAAAATAGGTGACGCCCTTCCTTTCTTGTATTATTCCTACCTGGCGCTGATCATTGGCCTCATCTTTGTTGTATGGCGATTTGGCCGCAAAAACAAGGTTGTGATTTTTGGTATCGGGTTTTTCCTGATCAATATTGTTCTGCTGTTGCAATTCCTCCCGGTCGGCGGGGCCATCATGTCCGACCGTTATGGATATATACCATATCTGGGCCTGTTTTTTATGGCAGGCTGGTTTGTTTCCGACTTTTTTGAAGACAAATCAAGGATTGGTACCGGGAAAATAGTGCTGGGAATAGCCGTTGTTTATTGCCTTATCCTGGGTTATGTGAGCAATGAGCGCTGCAAAGACTGGTACGACTCCATAAGCATGTGGAAAGATGATGCCGAAAAGCACCCTGACGGGCCGGTGGCCTATTTTTACCTGGGTCAGGAATATTTTACCCGTTATGAAGCCTCAGTAAATGCCAATGAGAAAAAAATGCTGGGTGATTCCAGCCTGTATTTTTTCAATATGTCTATGGCCCGTAAACCAGACTATATTAACCCCCTTATATGCATAGGTGAATTGCAGCGCAACTATGGCCTTATTGATGACGCCAAAGCCACGTACTACAGGGCAATGAAAATAAGCGATAAAAATGAGAGTGTTTACCTGGGCCTTGGGGTTGTGTACAGTATCAAAAAACAATTTGATTCTGCTGCCTATTGTTTCCAGAAAGGTATAAGCCTGAAGGCTTATTTCCCGGAGGGGCATAGCAATTATGCCAATTACCTCGATATTGTGGGCAAGGTAGATTCATCACTTATTGAATATGCCTATGCTATCCAGCAAAACCCTGATGCGCTGATTCCTTATATGAACCGGGCCAGGATATATATGCGCCTCACTAAATATGACCTCGCCATAAAAGATTATGACCATGCCATAGCCCTCAAACCGGAAGACGCAGAAGCTTATTACCTAAGGGCCAGATGTTATGCACAGAAAGGGAATAATCAGCGCGCACTAAGTGACGTGGAAAAGGCCAAACAACTGGGCTTTGCACAAATAGACCCTGCATTTTATCAATCGCTGAAGAAATAAGATTTTATGGCAATGCATTTAATGAAATAAACTCATAAAGTCTCATTTACAGGAAAGCCTATACCAAAAGTTGATAAGCAGATAACATAAATACATTGGGCAAGAAGGGCATTAACCTTACCTTTGCTGCTCATAAATCAAAAAAAATTATTTTATATGAAACGTAACGCAACAGCCGTTTGGAACGGAACCGGAAAAGAAGGCAATGGTCATCTTACCACTCAAAGCACTACGCTTAACAATACTCAGTATTCTTACAACAGCCGTTTCGCTGAAGGAGTTGGCACTAACCCCGAAGAACTGATTGCAGCGGCCCATGCAGGTTGTTTCACCATGAAACTTACTTTCATGCTTGGCGGTGCAGGTTTCACACCTGATGAATTGTCAACAAAGTGCGACATATCGCTTGAAAATGGTGTGATAACCAAAAGCGAACTGAAGGTTACCGGAAAAGTCCCTGGCATCAGCGCTGAACAATTCAACACCATAGCTGCTGAAGCCGGTTCAGGTTGCCTGGTTACCAAATTATACAATTGCGAAACAACCGTTGAGAGCCACCTGGCTTAAACATGTTTTGGTTTCAGGATGCTGAATTTTACATAAAAGAAAATCCAATGATTAGCCCCCGGTCGGGGGCTTTTTTTTTGGCAATAAGTTTAGGGATAGGCAACGATGTGGTCTTATTCCCAAAATCTCTCTGAAGATATGAATACTTTATTTTTACTATATTCATAACCTTAAGCTGGGCGGAAATAAGTTTTTTACTTCCCTCAAAAAAAATCCAGGTACAAATTCTTATTTAAGGAAGAAGGGATAAATTTGGAAGTCTGGAATCTGAATTTAGCCTTTCCTATAGCTCAGCAACCAGGGTTCATCAAGGGCTTGCCCATATAGGATAGGTTTTCCACCTTTCAAAACAAAGTCGCTGATTTAACCTTTAAATGGCACAATTAAAAAAGGCTGCCTTATAGAAGCAGCCTTTCTTAATAACATTCAAAATGATTAATATACCACCAGTTTCTTAGTCTGAACCTGGTTACCAGTTGAAACTTGAACCATGTATAAACCCTGAACCGAAATTACTTCATGTGGAATAGTTACATGAACTTCGCCATTGATAATCATATCTGATGTGCTATAAACTGTCTTACCTGTTACATCGGTTACAACAATTTTGGCTTCGGTGTTGCTGGCATCCTTGATGATCACATAAGCATCGCTTGTTGTAGGGTTAGGAACAACCGCAACATCCGTAGAGCCAAGTTTCAGATTAGTGAGACCTTCAGGAATATTGCTGAAATAGATATTATCCATGTAGAAATTATTTCCGGTGGAATACAATTCACTAAATGCATTAGTACCATTTGTGCTTGGGCGATAGCGCCAGCAGAAAATAGTGTAATTAGTTCTTGCAGCCTGAGGAATAGGAATGGTCATTGGAGCCCAGTCGGTTTCAAATTGCGGAACATATGCGGTAGCAACTGAACCCATGTTGGCTATCTGCGCCTGTGAGAGTTTTTTAAGGAGTGTCCATGTTTTGCTACCATCAGTAGAATAAAGAATTTCAAGCGTATCATTCATATCATTTGCACTGCTTGTGCGGGTAGCGCCTGAGTAGGAATAATTAAGATTGCATTGCCCGGTGCCAAAAGAAGAAAGGTCAACAGGAACACTGAAAAAGTCGTCAAAATCACCTGTTGGCATTCCAACAGCATTTTGGGGGAAACTTCTGGTGTCAAAACCCACATACTGAATACATGAATGGTCATACAAACCAACCTGATCATTGAGCTGCCACATGAAATTATTATTGTAATAATTAAAACTTGGCCATTTAGCCCTGTCGCCTGAAGGGTTAAAATCCTGGATATAATTGGTAGGGTTGGTACCTGTTGCATCTGCAACAAACACTGCATTGGTATTGGTAAGTGTGGAATCGCCTGTATTATTTCCAGAAGCGGTAATGCTTACAGTAACCCAACCAGGAACACTAAAGGTGTTTGAAACTGAACTGGCTACATTATTCTTTGATAAAGCAGATTCGGAGTTACTTGCTGTAGCTAATGAAGCGCCATTACTGAAAGTCCAGTTAACACTGATTACGGTGTCGTTAAAACACTGGCTTGTAAAGGTCAATGGAACTGTAGGGGTGGTAAAATAGGTATTTACGCCGGCAGCATTCTTAACCGAAAAATCAGGAATAGGCTTAAGATCAGGAGTAGGAATAAAAGAAAGATTAGGATAAATTACCCCGGTGTACATAAGGTTAGTATCAGTCCAGAGATTGCTTCTGCCAGCAACATTACTGTTAAGCGCTCCACGCATACGCTCAACCTGTCCCTTTGTAAAGGATTGTTTGCATGAAGCATAGTTCATAATATCCTGTTCGTAGGCAATATTTGGATATACCACAAGGGAATCAGCGCCATATTTAGCTACACTATCTAACCTTGGATAAATTTTAAAATAATTCTGGCTGCAAACTGTATCAGTAAGATTACAGCAACCGAGGCAACCATCAGTAGGGGGGGTATCATCAACATCATCATCATCACTACAGTATCCGGAATAATTTGTTGCAGGATCGGTATGGGATGGACCAGGATCATTAGTTTTGCCAAAGGTATGCCAAAGATACATGATGTGACCCATTTCATGGTCTATACTGCCTCCGGTAGAACCAAAGCTGGCAGCATCATTTATAAAAGAATAATTAGCAATTATCCCGTCCCTATATGGATCAACTGCAGCATCGGGAGGCTGAACAGCATAGGCAACAACGATTCCATTAGGAACTTGTTCCCCAATCCTTCCGATAAACCAGATATTAATATAACTTGTAGGCGCCCACTGGTCAAATTTGGCATAATCGTCACCTCCGTATGTAAGGTAATTAAACCTATGAGTAATACCTTTTGTTGGATTTCCGTTAGGGTCGAGGGATGCAAGATGGAAGCGGAATTTTGGCATTCCCACGTATTGCTTGAATGCCTTCACTACAGCCGACGTATCATTCTCAAGTGAATAAAATCTGTTCATTTCAGCAATAAGCCCATAAATCTGGTTATCGGTGGTTTGTGTTAATTCAGGGCCATAATTATGAATTACGTGTACAACAACCGGAATATCATAATAGTCATCCCAATTAACATGTAATGAATTTGTTTTCTTTCCCCTTGCAAACTGGCTCAGGTTTTTATTAACGATCATATCATGGATTTGATCATCCAACTGTTTTTCTATTGCAGTGATTTCGGGATGTTGCGATTTATACAACTTTGTTTTTTGAGTTGTATAACAAGGATATACTGTCTGCGCCCCTGTACCTGCTGAAACAAAAATCAATGCAAGCAATAATAAGAAATAATTGTTTTTCATTCTGGTTCTGATTATAAAGTTACAAAGCTAAAAAAATATATTAAAACCCGCAAATTTTTCCCTTTTATTTCTGACTTGAAAAAAGAGAAAAAACCTGCCTATATATATAGACGTAAAAATGCGGTAAAATCTTGGGTTTTTCCAAAAAAAAAATTTCTCAAATGAAATTCAAATACAAATAAATAGTATATTTATTTGTATTTATGCATAAAAAGATGATATGCAATAGATTTCGACAAAAATCTACTTTTTGGAAAACCATCCCTTTTGCCTAAATATATAAAAATACACATTTGTTAAAATCAATCAGCTATTCAATAATAATTTTCTTCACTATACATTGCCCGGCGTCAAAAGTAAATTTACCATAATATATACCACGAGGCCATTTGACTACCTCCAGGTCTGAGTATGTAGCAATTATCCCCTTCCAGACCCGGCCCCCCAATGCATTAAAAATTTCCCCATCAAAACTTTTACCCAATGGTACATTAAAATGAATAAACTCACTGGCGGGTAATGGATATATATTTAGATCCCCGCTTGAAATATTTACCCCCCAGACTGCTTCATAATACCCCTCAGGATAAATATAGGTACAAGGGTAAATGGTATCAGGGATAAAAGTTTCGGTGTTATAAGTGAAACAATAAAAAACCACGGCCCCGCTGCCATCAACTATTGAAGGCAATAATCCCTCACTGCTACCAACACCTTCAATTAGATAAAAAAGAGAATCTGTTGTGTGATACCGCTTATGAAACTCACTGCCAAGCAATACCGAATCAATCCCTGTCACTTTAATCTTGCCGGCATTGGCTGGAACAGAATCACCTATCCCCGCGTTAAAATCAAACATTAATTCTTCCCCGCTACCTTCAAGCAAATAAACCATCTTATTGCTATCTCTTATTGCCCCGTAATAAAGATCAGGCAAGTTGGCTTCGGTGGTTACAATGGGAGGGTTAAAACCTATGCCTCCGGTTTGCATACTTGAACGGGAGAATATTTGGTGGTAAACATGACCATTGGCTATAGTATCCTGGCCCCTGGAAAACAAAATAAAATCATTTATCTGGGTAATGTAATCAATATCATATATCCTGTACCTCCATACGGCGCTATCCGCAGGCATAGGTATATATGCCTGCCCAAAGCAGGACAAAAAAGGAAATAAGAAGGTAAAAAAGAGAAATAAATTTTTCAAAACAAAATTGCTTAATGCAATATAGGAAATAATTTTATTGGTTCCAAAATATTTTTTGTGTACCTGGATAAAATCAAATAGCGCATACGCCTGGCAAACCTTTTTGCGCCTTACCTATGTGCCAAATTTCCAAGCCCTATTTCACATCAAGCGGTACAGAAAGTTTTAAACCAAAATTCCTGCCCATATTGTAAATGCCGTAATGCCCACGGGGGTCCGTTGGGTATTCTTCAAAATATTTAAGTCTGCTCATATTGTCCTGGTAAGCCACATTGGCAAGGTTATTACCAAACACACCTATATTAAAAATGGCTTTACCCTTATGATTGGTTATATCACTACCCAGGCCTGCATTTATCAACACATAACCCGGAGTAGGCGTTTCGGTATTATCGGTAAGGTAAACCCGGTTTTGGGCCGCATATATAGCTAACTGCACTTTTGCATAACTATTGATCAGGAATTTAGCCGGGTGTTTAAAATTTCCCCTCAGTTCAGATATACCATGTACAGGGGGAATAAAAGGAAGGTAACGGTTGCTGTCAGTAATTTTCACACCGTTTTTGGCCTCATTCAGCGCATAAACCAACGAAATACTGTTTTCAAAATGCAGCCAGTCGAGGGGGTGAGGGTGTATATCCATGGAAGCTTCTCCGCCATAAAGCCTTGCGTCCGACTGTTCAAATTTAAAAGTCTCGTTTCCCGGCACGATTACCGAATCCTGCCCTTTTGAATTGAGCACCTTCTGGTTGAAGATATAATTTGAAATGCTATTGTTGAAAACCGAAAGGGTCGCTGAAATATGCTTTGAAGTAAATTCCGCCCCCAAATCTTCCTGCAGGCTGAATTCAGGGTTGAAATCAGGGTTTCCCACCTGGTAAACATTCGTGCCGGGATGAACACCGTTTGAGGAGATTTCAGCAATATTCGGAGCCCTGAAACCCCTGGCTATATTTCCTTTCAGCGCAAAATATTTGGAGAAAATATAAGTCATGCCGAGGCTGTAGGTAAACCCGGTAAACGTATGGTCGTAGGTAGAGAACTGATGGTCTGCGCCGGCAAAATTACCTGAAACAACCTGTGGTATCTGCTGAAACGTATCGACATACAAGCCATCATTGTGAAAGGTCCTGGTATCATACCTTATCCCGCCTGAAATATCCATTTTTCCGAAATTCTTTTTAAAAACCGCGAATGGCCCAGCGTCAAACTGATTATAAGATGGTATAACAAAATCAGTACCCGAAGTTACATTATTGTCCTGGTACATACCATTTACCCCTACCGTAAAATCCCAGCCTCCAGTGGCATGGAATAAATATTTAAAATCATAAGTATAGGTATTCAATTGCAGGTCAAGCCCAGGAATATCCGGGTTTTCAGGGTGGCTGAATTCCTGGCGGATGCTGCGCTCAAAACCAAAATCTACTGCAAGCAAGCCATTACCTACATTGAAATTATTATCCCACATCACCCTGTATAGCTGCACGTGCTGGTGCAAAACCGGCATCTTATAGGTATTCAGTTCCTGGTTAGAAACTATTGGCCTGAAAGTATCCACCTCGGTTATCTGTTTGGTAAACTGGCGGGTAGCAGAGTCCCTGCTGCCATCAGGAATGGCCTGCAGGTCGTTGAACATGCTGACTGTAACATGAGAAAATCCCCATTTCTTATTAAGTCCGAAGGAAGCATTGGCATCGGTTTCGTCGAAATTTGTTGCATAAACCTTTCCATCTACCGGATCCTGGTAATCCATTGCCTGCTTGTGCGATACCCTGCCAAGCCAGTAAAATCCATTTTCATTCCCCGCCATCATAGCTGTTCCCCCAACGAGGTTATTATTAGATTGGTATTCACCTGAGAAATTACCTGCAATCTTCCCGTCAGGCGGCGGAGGGGTAGGAATAAGGTTCACCACACCGGCAAGAGCATCAGATCCATATATAAGGCTGGCAGGACCTTTTACTACCTCTATACGGTCTATTCCGTATTCATCCACTTCAATACCATGTTCATCACCCCATTGCTGGCCTTCCTGCCGCATTCCATCATACAGGGTTAGCACCCGGTTATATCCCAGCCCCCTGATGAATGGTTTGGAGATATTAGGCCCTGTCGTTACTGCCGATACGCCAGGCACCTTGGCAATTTCGTCAATTACATTTCCACTTATATTATCGTGCAGGTATTCACTGCTTATGGCCACAATAGGAACCGGGCTACGGTTTATTTCCGTTGCTTTCGACTGGCCTGTTATCACCACCTCCTTGCTTTCGATAGCTGATTCATTGAGTACAAAATCCTGCACATTTTCTCCCGCGTTTATTGTTACCGAAATAGTGGTCTTGGCATAGCTTATGAGGCTGACCACCACTATAAATTTACCCTTAGGCAAATCATCAAGTTCATAATTTCCGGCGCTGTCGGCCACTGTGCCTGTTTTCAGGTCGGGCACTTCTATTACTGCTCCAGGCAAGGTGGCGCCAGTTTTATCCTTTACCTTTCCTTTCAACAAATTGGTTGCAAAGGCGGTCACATTACAGGCCAATTGCAAGAAACTAAAGAATATAAATACTAAAATATTTTTGAACATAATTTTTAGGTTTTAAAAATAAGGCTGCAAAGCCTAAAATGAGGTTAATATCCAATCCTGAAGTTCCGGATTGGAAGAAAAATTGCTGAAGTGATCTAATTCGCAGAAATAATGGCTACCAGTAGCCAACCATAAGAAGTCTGTAACCTGGATAGGACAAGATTTTCAAACAGTTCTAAAAAAATCAAAACCGGCACTGGCAATTTTCCCATTCACGAAAACCGGGGAGGCCCCCTTAAAGAAATAACCTTATGTGGATAAGAATAAAAGTACTCGTAATGCGAAGAAAGATATTTGGTGTAAAAAGGAACTTCTTTAAATGAAAGAAACTGCTGCCCGGTGGCAACAAAAGGTGCAAATACAAAGCCCAGGAAATTGCAATGAATATGCTTTCCGGTAATTACAATTTCCCCTTTTTTATAAACCGGGTCTACGGTATCGACATGGTGATAAACCAGTTCGTGCAGATAATCCTTTGGCGCTACCCCCAAAAGGAATACCACCAGCATTACCCAACTTACTATTTTCACCACCTGTTTTTTCAAAATCTCTATAACTTATTGTTTAAAATTTCAAAATTAAAAATACCAAAACACGATCAAAATTTAAGACTCATTACAGGCTTTGCAAATGCCATAAATGAGCAAATTAATGCCTTCAGACTCAAAACCGGGCGGTATTTTCACTACCGGCGCCGGCACCGCATCAAGGCAATACATTTTATGGCAAACATTGCAATTGAAATGCACATGGTCGTCGATATGATGCTCAGTTGTGCAGGCGTGATTGCATAAGGCAAACCTTGTTAACCCTTGCCTATCTATAATTTTATGCACCAGACCCGCATCTTCAAAATCCTTAAGGATGCGGTAAAGCGTTACGCGGTCCATTTTGCTGAAAATAGCCTCCATCTCGGCATGCGACCAGGCAAGGTGGGCATTGCCCAATTCCCTGATTACCCCTATCCTCGCCGGAGTAGCTTTCAAGCCCCTTTCCCTTAATTGCTGCACTATGTCTGTCATCCTGGCTTTCCGTTTGTTTCAAACAATCACTTTGGCAATGACAATTCAAACCAATCATTTCAACCAAATTCTGGCCCTCCTTATCACCCCTCTCTTTGGGAGAGGGGCCGGGAGATGATGCCACCCCACCCGATTTGCAAAACCTGTATTTAGCGGAAAAACTAAGGCAAAAGTAAAGTAAATGCAACACTATTGCATTTACTATTCTAAAAAAACTGCAAATTTTATGTGAAAGGTTTTAATTTGGGGCAAAAGAAATTAACTTTATTCCAAATTCACTTTTATGAAAAATTCATTCCGGTTTTTCTTGTTTTTCTTCCTCGTTATTATTGCCGCAAGTTGCGACCTATCCAAATACCCGATTGATGACCCTGCACAGGTAAAAGTAGATACGCGGCTGCTCGGAAAATGGAAAGTTAAAAACAAATCGGGCGCCGATGAAGTTTATCAGCTTAGCCAGCAAAATGAGTTCAAATACTTGGTTACCAAAATTGAGAAGAAAAAACCAACAGAAAAACACACCGCCTTCCTCTCCAACATTGATAATGCCCTTTTCCTAAATGTATATTGTAATGACTCAGGGAATGAAGGTTACTATTTTTTAGAAATATTAGATATTGACCCAAAGACAAACGCAATAAAAGTAACCAGTGTGACCGATTCAACCGTAAAATACCTCTACAGTCCCGGAGAAGTGCGCCGTTGGTTGACCGAAAACCTGAATAACCACATGATTTTTGGGGACACCACCCTTTTCACAAAAATAAAATAGTGCCTTTTCCGCTCCATAAATTAAGGTAAACACTAATAATCCTGTTTCAAATGAGGGCTTGCCGGTATTATTTGGTAATTGTTTTTGCGCTTCTAACCACAGGTTGTGAGCTCTCAAAGTACCCTATTGACGACCCGGCCCAGATAAAAACAGATAAGCGCCTCATAGGTAAATGGAGTGAAAAATCTTCAAAATCCAAAGATGATGACGTGTTCATAATAAGCAGGCTAAACGATTACAAATACAATATCCTGACCAAAACAAAGGGGCAAAAGGCATATACGACCTGCTACTTATCAACAATAGATAGCATTACCTTTTTAAATGTGTATATAGAAGATAAAGACTCCTATGGCGGTTATATCTTTTACAGGATTCTGGATATAAATGATCAAAAAAAATCAATGACGCTAACCGGAGTTAATGATACCAACCTTCAATACCAATACAGCCCCGGCGAAGTGCGCAGGTACATTAAAGAAAACCTAAACAACAAAGCCTTTTTCAAGGATACCCTGAGATTATACAAATTACCATAGGATCAGCTAAAAAAATTTAGTGTATTGAAAAATAAAAATATTTTAGTAAAATAAATTTACAAGGAATTTAATCCTGGTTACCCGCGACGGTGAGGCAGAGTCTCTTTAATTGTCGGAAAAACAAGGGTATCTAAAAATGCTCCCAACGACCATGTAGGATTTCCTCAAAAAGCCACCCTTGCGAAACAAATTTCTTTTTTTCTGAAACAAGGCACTATCAATACCCTGGCTGCTACCTGTTTGCCCGACCTCGGTATCCAGTCAGGATTATCATTTCCTTCGGCAGTAAAGGAATGGATATCCGTTTTGCCGTCAGCCCCAATAGTAGCAAGTTGGATCCGGGAATTAGCGACGTTAAAATCATTGAACAGGAAAGCAAGCGTGCCTCCTGAATTTAGTAAGGCATAAGAGGAAAATGCGCCTCCATCCTCCTGCGAATACTGCTGTTTGGGAATATAGGCGCCCCAATCGCGCACTCCATCCTTATTATAGGATAAGGCCATTATATCATTGTAATGGTATTCATGTATCACAGTACCCATCCCTCCACCATAATAGGCGGTATAGGCCGAGCCTGGTAAATAGCTACTTCGGGAAGTAACGAAGTGAATTTCAGAAACCAATACAAAACCGCCATCGTTTTTCACAATAAGCTGTTTCACTTCATAATTATCAAATTCATGGTTGCGCCTTCTGGCGCCGGTTATATTGACAAGGTCATGGTCAAAAGGAATGCACTTGCTTGTTGAGAATGAACCGGCAGCTATATCATAAACCGAATAGATGATCCCATCAAAATTGCCATTCTTTTTGTCGGAATAAAACCCACCGAAATATATCCTGTGGTTCACGTTGTCCACCTTGAGGTAACCACTTGTGGCAAATTTGGAAGAAAGGGGCAGTTCCTTAGCCCCGAATTTTGTTGCACCCGGTGATAAGGTCATAATAAAATACTGGTCGGCATAATTTTGGGTTCCTACAGGAGTGTAAGCCGCCATATAAGCTACCCCATCATTATCAATGTTTACCTCACCATGTTGCACGTTATTATCGTTACTGAAACTGGTATGGCTCCTTTTAAGTACATTGAGGTTATCATCCAGCCACTTGCCTTCAAAATCCACCTGTTGGTTTTTATCATTGGCGCTGTATATGAGAATATTCTTCTTATTGTCTGACACTGCAGATTGAAAATAAGTGCGTGTAGCCCCGAAAATACCCGTCTTAACATTTCCCAATTCTACCGGCCTGTTTTTAAGTCGGCCTCTTTCATCGAGCAAGGCGGCATATTGCACTACCTTATTGCTTTCGAGCGCCTGGTAGAGTACAATAATCTTATCGGGATAAGATATGAAACGGGTCTGGTAAATTTTCTCAGGAAAAAAATCGAGCACTATTGTGGCCGTCTTATTCATGGATTCATCATAGGCATCCAGAAAAGCCTCTTCCCCCGAACTCCGGTAACAATAAAGCAAACCGCCTGTCATTCCTACCACTGCATAATCACCATTCCTGAAATCAAGTTTGTCGAATTGTGAATAAAGTACCTCCTGGGCAGGCAAACACACTGGCAATATTAAAAGCAAAACCGGCACAAAAACAAACTTCAAAAATACCGGCTGAAAAAATGCGGCAACCCTCCTACCCCATTCACCGGTATCAGGATGACCTGTTAAAAAAAAGCTCCGCCAATTGATCATAGTAATTTTGTTAAGGTTCCTGAGATAATTCATAGTCCAAAATTAAAGGTTTGCCCCAAAACAAAGGTAAAATATATTTGGGTAACCCTCTTAAGACATTTGTAAATTTTTAAGTTTTATGAACCAAACAAGCAAAATTTAAATAAATGATAAGGTATGAAAACCCACTGAAGCCAATTCCGAATAACCTGAAAATTGATTTCACTTAAGAAACCGCGATTTCAATTCCGGAGCAGGGACCATACAGGTTGGCCTTTTACCAAACCACCTGTACCTGTTTTGTGAAATCACCTTATAAATCCAGTCCCGTATAAACCGAGGCAAAATAATACCCCCAAATAAAAGGGACCAGAAACCGCCTGATAATCTACAGGTATGCAGGATGGCATCAGATTGAATATAATATTTACCTTTTGAAAATAGCACCACGCTTTCAGGATTAGGGGCGCCTTTCAATTGTGCAAGGGCATTCTTTCCCGCCTCGGATTGCAGGGGAGCAAAAAGAAATATTTGCCGCTTATCCATCCTGATGATGCGATAAATGGCTGCATTGCAAAGATTGCATTCGCCATCAAAGAATAAGACCGGCCGGTCATTTTCAACATTTCCCACATGAATTCAGTTTAACCTAACAAATTCCCGGTTTAATGACTCATCAAATTATAAACCAATTCATTATATATATTAAATATAACTTATAAAAAATACGCAACATTATTACATAAATTTTATTTACCAAAGATCACGGGATTCCCCCAGGCTTCAACCTTATTTTAAATAATTCACTTATTAATCCCCCGAAAAGAATATCATTAGCCTATTTCGCATCTTTATCATACACGTAGGAAAATCCATTGAACACAAAAACCATATATTTGCTGGTAAGCACGGTTTGACTACCATGAGTTTCGGTAACGGGCATATAAATTTTGGTCTTTTCGGGGTTAAAATGAATTACAGGCGCGGTGGTTCTTACATTTTCAGGAGAAACATTGTACTGGCACCACAATTGTTTGGGATTTTTTGTACCTTCATGAAAAGCAGAAATTTCTTTTATTGTATTGTCAATAAGGGAATAAGCCTTTAGTTTTTCTTCCTTCATGCCGTTCCTTATCGTATAATAGTTGGCCAGGTAAATAACCGTGTCCTTCCTGGTGCGGATAGTGGTAATGGCTGAGCAATACCCACCTTCTGTACCATTAGATATATCGTGGTATTTCCGGCCTCCTTCAGCTATGAAACCAGCCACATCCCTGAATTCAAATTTCGGTTCATTATGCCCCTCTATTTTTGCAGGCCAGGAAAAAATACGCAGTTTCCGGTCCTCAGAAGTCACATAATATAAACCTTTTGCTTTAGCATTCGGGAATTCGGCGGTAAGTGATTCAGGGAATCGGCTAATTAAATTTTCAATATAGTCATAGATATGCCCACCTGAATTGCGGAGCGAATCCACTTTTTTATCCTTTTTGTCATTATAACAATACTTCCACCAGTAATCCATTTTATCAAAAGCCTCAACCAGGTGCTTGTCTGCAATTTCCATGGCAGTCGGTCTTTGTGCCTTTACTAATATTGCACTCCCTATAAGGAGAATAAACAGAGAAAAAAATTTAATGCTTTTTGTCATTAAAAAAAAAGAATTTGGTTACACTAAAACATATTTCCTATAAATGCCACACCCATGGAATTGCATTTATAACAGCCTCAAATATCTGAAATAAGCGCCAATAAATAACCATCACTTAGTATAACCGGTGATGCTTAACATTTTAAAAACAAGCTGCGCCTGTTGAGGATATTTATTCCTCAACCAAATGGGACCGGATTTTTTACAATCTCTTATCCCAACATCCATTTGCTAAAACGTGTGATTTCTTTTTTCGGGGAACAAAGATCCCCTATTCCATGAGTTGGGTTTAATGAGCCTGAATAGTGGGCTAAATTTGATTTTCTCCGGGAAGCAGGTATGCAGAACCCCAGAAAGGACAAATGCCGAATCCGTTAGCCTTCTTTCTGTTACTCCTTATATTTAGCACTTATATTAAGCTTTCCAATCCCAGCTTCTCTCTCCGTTCTCAAAAGCAACCAACGCTGCCCACTTCCTCCTTCAGTTTCCTTTCCCATTCCAGTTGCTTATCATTTACTGTGCCATGAACGGTTTCATCATCATATAGGTTTTCTTCGGCAAAAGTATCATCACCATTCCGGTTCCTTAATTTTTCAAGAAGATCCTTATAATTTTCCTGTGTAAATGTGCTATTGCGGATTGTTTTTACCAGTTCGCAGGCTTTTATGGCAGTAATATCAAAATGCGCCTGTTCATGGTTCAGTACCCTTTGGTTTTTACCGGCTTCCTTAAACCACGACTGGCTTTTATCAAAATAGGGCGTAACCGTAACAGAAACCACAATCTGCCCATTTTCAGTTTTCGCAGTATATCCGAAACCAATTCCACTCATGGTTTCAGCCATTTCGCGGCCTTCCCCTTTGGGTGGTCCCCTGAAATCGTCTATCCTAAGCAACCTGTCTTTATCATAACCTATACAATACGGTTTATCAATCTGCCGCCCTAACTTCACATTTACTTTTACCTCCCTTGCAGTCGGTATCTCCCCTTTGTTCTGGGCCCACCATTCATCAAACTGTTTCAGGTCGCTTTCCAAGTTCTGTATCAGAAAATTAGATATATATTCTTCAGGTTCCTTGTCTGATGAAACTTTTCCTTTGCCGGTAAAATCCACAAGTTTCTTTTCGCCCACATAAAAGGAAAGTGTAAGGATTATTTCAGTTTTCCAAAGTCCACCTGTTTTTGCCACATTTATATCCAAGACAGGAACATGCAGGGCCAGGGGTTGCTTGTTTTTATTTTGTTTTACATTAGCGGAAATAAAATTTTCAAACGCCCCTGCTACGCCATTGGTCATGTCAATAGTCCCCTTCTTACCTTCTGACGTAAGCTTACCGGCATGCTCTTTTTCTGAACGGTCGTCTATCACAGCATTGATGTAAAACTCAACCGGGGCATAGTTTACAGGCTTGTTATCTAAGTGGACAATTTTTGAATTTTGCCCTTTTAAAGCCATGGCCAGTATCAAAGTTACTACAGTAATCAAACAGGATTTCATGAAAATTAAAGCGCCGTTTTTTATTAAAGTAAAGATAGTCCCTGATGTTTATATACCGCATTATTTTTTCTGTTAAAAAGCACAATTCTAACCCCAACAATCGTTAATTTTATGCCTTGGGATTAAGGAAATGCAGTTAAGTACCGAAATGAATCTTAACTAAACAGGACGGAATTCACAAATATTATAAAAGACCGGCACCCATAAATGCCGGAGAAAATTAAAACCGGAAAAATGCAGACAGCTTATATAGTAGCAGGATACCGCACCGCGGTTACAAAATCAAAACGCGGTGGTTTCAGGTTTTTCAGGCCCGATGACCTTGCAGTGGAGGTAATAAGGGGTCTGATGGCAAGTGTGCCTCAGCTGGACCCGCAACTGATTGATGATGTGATCGTAGGCAATGCTGTTCCGGAAGCTGAACAGGGCCTTCAGTTTGGGCGCATTATTGCTAATAAAGCCATAGGTGAATGGGCGGCAGGCTTTACCCTGAACAGGTATTGCGGTTCAGGACTGGAAGCTATTTCGATTGCTACTGCGAAAATACAGTCGGGGATGGCCGATTGCATCATAGCTGGCGGCACCGAGAGCATGAGCCTGGTACCCACAGCCGGTTGGAAAACCATGCCCAATTATGAATACGCAAAGGCCAATGGCGACTATTACCTAAGCATGGGGCTGACCGCCGAACAGGTGGCCAATGATTATAAGATAAGCAGGGAAGACCAGGATGCATTTGCCCTGAACTCTCATAAAAAAGCCATCAATGCCATAAGTGAAGGTTATTTTAAGGAGGGCATATTGCCCATAAAAGTAAAAGAGATCTATTTAAATGAAAAAAACAAGAGGGCCGAAAGGGAATCAATAATTGATACCGACGAAGGGCCACGCGCCGATACTAACCTTCAGGCGCTGGCCAAGCTGCCTGCAGTATTTGCCCAGGGCGGCTCAGTTACCGCCGGTAATTCTTCTCAAACTTCCGACGGGGCTGCTTTTACCCTGGTTATGAGCGAAAGGCTTATCAACCAGCTTGGCCTGAAACCGATGGGCAGGCTCATAAATTGTGCCTCAGCAGGGGTTGATCCCCGCATAATGGGAATAGGCCCAATAAAAGCGGTGCCCAAGGCGCTGAAACAGGCAGGAATGAGCCTTGGAGATATAGACCAAATAGAACTTAATGAAGCTTTTGCCTCACAATCGCTGGCTGTAATAAGGGAACTGGGTCTCAACCCCGAAATTGTGAACATTAATGGCGGGGCTATTGCTCTGGGGCACCCTCTTGGCTGCACTGGCGCAAAACTTACCATTCAGTTGCTAAACGATTTGAAAAGACTTGGCAAAAAATATGGAATAGTCACCGCTTGCATAGGCGGAGGACAGGGAATAGCAGGCATAATTGAAAGATGCTAATCCCCTTCATAAGGATTGAATAGGAGTTAATTTAGTGGTATCTTTTTTTGAATTCCTTCTTTAGGAATTTAAAAGAAGGTCTTGTGATGGTAAAAAAGATAAGGGATATAATAATAAAAATACCAAATGTAATTACGGAGCCAACAAGGAGCATATGACTAATAGAAACTGTATTAGCATCCTGGTCATAGAGATAATAAATTACGGTCAGTAATATTGATGCAATAAATATGATAAAATACGACCTTAACATAGCTAATATTTTATTACAAAAGATTTAAGTGTGTATGAAGAAATAATTTTTTACATAAAACTACTTTCTTCTTCAATCCCAAAATTAAGGGTTAAATTTAAATGTTGCAAATCAACAATTTTATTCTGTAAATTTCTAACAAATTCGGTTTTTACATAATCAGGAACTTCTATTTACGTTTTATACCGACAAGATAGCAACCCAATCAGGTTTAATATCATTTTGTGGTTTTATTCTTTGAATATCCTTTATGGAAGTCAACAAATACGAATATAAAATTATAATCAGGGCATTGACTACCTGGGAACAGGAAGGCCGGCTAAGCACGGAACAGGCCGCCGACCTGAAGGAAAACCTTCTAAATAAAGATTCCGGCCGCAGGCAGGTAGCTCAGTATTTTTTCTTTATCGCTCTATGTTGCATCCTTTTGGCCTTTGGAACCATTTTTTTAAATGAAAAACTTCTTGAGAAAATAAAAGCTTATTTCTCATGGAGCGACCTGGTAATCGCCCTTATTTCAGCCTGCCTGTCCATTTTATGGTTTTGGTATATAGGCGCTAAGCGAAAAATTATCAGCGCTGCTGCCTATGAGGTTTATATGGTTCTGGGTGGCCTCACTGTCCTCACAACCCTGGTATATCTATGCAAAGAAGCCGGGATGGAAAAATCCCATCTTCCCTTTCTGAGCCTGGCCTTCCCGGTTTTGGCCATCCTGTCGCCGCTTTTGCACTCCAAAGCCTTATGGATAGGCGCCATAGCCGGAATGATAGCCTGGTTCGGTTCCTTCAGCGAATGGCTAAGTACCGGCAATCTTTTCCTGGGAATGAATTATCCTGTTCGTTTTACCGTTCTTGGGCTGTTAATTCTTGCTTTCGCATGGCTCCAGGTCTACTTCAGGCCAATGCGTTTTTTAAGGATAATCACCTATACGGCAGGCCTTTTAATTTTCTTTACAGGTTTATGGGCTGTTTCAATATTTGGCAATTTTGATTCTCTTGCCGGTTGGCAGGCAGTCAGGCAAATCCACGTACTTGCCTGGTCGCTTGTTTTTGCATCAGCCTCGGTTATCAGTTTTTACCTTGGCATCCGGTTTAAAGATGACCTGGCACGGGATGCCGGCGCACTTTTTCTCATCATCAATTTATACACCCGCTATTTCGAGTATTTCTGGGACACCATGAATAAGGGCATCTTCTTCCTGGTGCTGGCCGTTACTTTTGGATTCTTAGGATGGTGGCTGGAGCGAACTAAACGCACTTCGGGACTGGCAACCAAAGCCAATAACAAATAGAAAATGCCTGGATGGAAAATATTATCCACCACCACTTTCATTTTTATTTATTGAAAAAATCAGGAACGGTTACTAAACAAATGCTCCAGAACTGCTGATAACCTTATCCCTGCTATAAGCAATTGTTGTTCCACCACGGGTTTGTTTTTATTAACATAATCCTGGTCTATGGCATTATCGGGTGGCAGATTATATACCTTGTTCAATAAGGCTCTTGGTTCATGAATCCATTCCTCCACATTAATTACCTTAAGGGAAGCAATTTCATCCTTGCTGAAATTCTTTTGAAGGAGCAGGCAGTCGTTGGCGGTGATTTTTTCGCTTTCTATTATTTCAGTATCCCATACCCTATGCAGGTTGCTTGGGTGGCCAAGGTATTTTACCTGCACATCATTACCTCCCTTATCATTCCCATAACCCACATGCAGCGGCATATGAAGGTCTCCGGCAAGATGAAAAATAATAAGCAGGTTCTTCTTTATGTCCTCTTCGCTCAACTTATCCTTATGCTCAAGCTCCGCAATAGCGTTATTAAGGGCATTGATAATATTATCATCTTTTTTAGAGGCCGAATACTGACTTCCCTTATCAATATTCACATAGTGCCATGTTTTCATGTAATCGTACTTATGATCACCTCTTACTTCATCCATCCATGAACCGGCCTCTTCCACACTCATGCCAGCCAGTATCTTTGTAACCGCCTCTTTAGCGTTTTTGTCAAGGTAGGCAAATGCAATCTCTGCCACGATACCATGCCCCTTTTTGCCCCAGGCAAATGAATAAAATGGAAGGGCCATAGAAATAACAATAACCAATAAAATGGAAATACTTCTTTTCATCCTGTAAAACTAAACCAATTGGACTGTTTGGTGCAAAAGGAAGTATTAATAAATTGTTAGGGACAGGGGTGAAACAAATTAGCCTCAACCAGAAAATGGGTTTGGTTCAAGTTCTCACAGGAGATTTCTACGTTGCGTTTCACTCAACAATGAAATGAAGGCTTTGATTGGGCTTAGCTATGTGGTGTGGCACACCTATGGGCCAAATTTTAGCAACATAAATATTAAAGAAATCATCCACCCTCTCCAATGGAGAGAGCCGGAGTGAGGCCACCAGGCAGATTAGCCGGATGAACCGCACAGGCGTACCCACTTAAAAGCGAACCCCTCATGCATTAATTCCATTTTTCGGAAAACAGTTCTGAATTAGAGATTAATAAAATAGATTAACAACTATAAACAACTGTAAATCAATAAAAAAAATTTTGGCACACCTATTGAATACTAAAATTAAAATTAGAAAACATGAAAAAGCTAAACGACCTCGTGGTATTTATTGTGGACGATGACCGGTTCTGCCTTGAATTATACAATAAATATCTATTGAATATGGGATTCAAAAACATTTGCCTCTTCGAAAACGGGCCTGATTGTATAGAGAAACTTGAATTGCAGCCTGATATCATATTTGTAAATTACAATATGGAACCAATCAATGGCATAGACATGCTGACTAAGCTAAAGTATTCCCATCCGGGAATCTTCCTCCTTATGATATCGGGCCAGAAGGATATGCAGGTTGCGCTCAGCGCCATGGAACTCGGGGCTTTCGATTACATCATCAAGGACGAGAAAGTCTTTAAAATGATCAATAATTCAATCAATAAAATTTTTCAGTCGCTTGCAATGATCACTGAATTGAAAGTAGGCAACCGGCAAACTAACCTGATACGCAATAGCAGGTTGCTCAATTGCAATTTTGCATAATAATTGTGAACTTTTAAAAGTTTTGTGGGATTTGATTTGTGAGGTGTTTGTGAAGTGTGAACAGTGCGTGATTTGTGAAGTATGAACAGTGCGGTTGATTTATGAGCAGGAGCGTTAAATACGTTCCTGCTCTTTTCTTTGATACCACCTTCACCTATACTATTAAATGATTAAGGATATTGTTATTTCACACTAAAACCCTAATTTTGCCTTAGGAACCTTGACGAAATAAGTTCGCCAAGGTTCCCTAATCCCCAACATATATAATGTTTCCTTTTAACGAGCTGAGAAAAAATCTGAAAAAAGATTTTTCAGGATTTAAAAAAATAAAAATAGCCTTACTATCCGACAGCGCATCCCAATTACTCAATATTGCCATCAGAGGCTACGGCTACCATGTTCAGCTTAATTTTGATATTTATGAGGCTGATTATGACCAGATTGACCTGCAGATTTTCGATCCCTCCTCCGAACTTTATTCTTTTAATCCTGATTTCGTTTTCATTAACCGCTCAACTGAAAAACTACTCCGGAATTTTTACCATAAAGACAAAAACGAACAGGCTGATTACTCGGTTGCCAACTACCAAACTACCAGAAGATATATTGAAACCCTGGCCCAGAGACTGAAATCGAAGGTGATCATAAATACCTACCCTGAAATTAATGATAATGTCTTTGGAAATTATGCTGCCAAAACCGCTTCTTCTTTTATCTACCAGCTGAGGAAAATCAACCTGTCACTGATGGACCTGAGCCAAAATGTAAAAGATCTTTTTATTTGCGACCTGGCAGCATTGCAAAACCAGTATGGTTACCCATTTGTTTTCGACCCCAGGCTATATGTGAATGCCGACATGGTTTACAGCCTTGAATTTCAGCCTTATATAGCCAAAAACATAACTGATATCATTTTAAGCATTTCAGGCAGCTTCAAAAAATGCCTTATCCTGGACCTTGATAATACCACCTGGGGCGGCATTATTGGCGACGACGGGCCTGAAGGCATACAGATAGGCCATTTGGGCCTGGGAAAAGTTTTTACCGACCTGCAATTGTGGGCCAAACAGCTGAAACAAAGGGGCATCATATTGGCGGTATGCAGTAAAAATACCGAAGAAATAGCCAGGGAACCCTTTATAAGCCATCCGGATATGGCTTTGAGACTGGATGATATAGCCGTGTTTGTAGCCAACTGGGAAACAAAGGTTGAAAACATCAGGCACATCCAATCCGTTCTTAATATAGGTTTCGACTCTATGGTTTTCCTTGATGATAACCCATTTGAGCGGGAAATGGTAAGAACGGGCATTCCGGAAGTTATGGTTCCTGAGCTGCCTGAAGACCCGGCCGAATACCTTATTTACCTGCGCACCTTGAATCTGTTTGAAACCGCTTCCTTCACGGAAGAAGATGAAATAAGAACCAAACAATACCAGGAAGAAGCCAAAAGGAACCGGCTGCTGCAAAGTTTCGACAATGAAAACGACTTCCTTCTGAACCTGAATATGCTTGCAGATGTGAAGCCCTTTGATGTTTTCAATATTCCGCGCATAGCCCAGCTCACGCAGCGCTCCAACCAGTTTAACCTGCGGACCATAAGATATACCGAAGAGGATATTAAACAAATCAGCGCCGACCCATCCTATTTTACCATCTCCTTATCGCTCGAAGATCGCTTTGGCCATCATGGCCTCATAGGAATTATCATTCTTAAAAAGGAAGATGAAACCACACTCTTTATTGATTCCTGGATCATGAGCTGCAGGGTTTTAAAAAGAGGCATGGAAAATTTCACCCTCAACGCTATTGTGGAACTGGCAGTTTTTAATAATTTTGGAAAAATAAGCGCCGAATTCATCCCAACTAAGAAAAACGGAATTGTAAAAGACCATTATCTTAACCTGGGTTTTAAGGAACAGGAAGGCAGATGGGTACTGGATGTAGCCACTTTTAAAGAAACAAACACTTTTATAACAAATAAAAACAAAACATGGACTTCAACCAGATTTTAAGCGAAGTAACAACTATTTACAGGAAGGTACTTGACAATGACGATATCACCTTAACTCCCGAAACCACAGCCATTGATGTGGAAGAATGGGACTCGCTGAGCCATATAGAACTGGTAGTGGCTATGGAAAAACGATTTAAGATAAAGTTTACCACTATTGAGATTCAAAACTGGATGAATGTAGGCGAACTCGTAAAATGCATTGAAAAGAAAATCAATGGATAATACCATTTCTCCGCTTAACCATATTGGTTGCCTCGTAGCCAGCCTTGATGAGGCAATTGCCGACTACCGCATACTCTACCCTACCGGAATAGTATCTGAAATATATGATATTGAAGAGCAAAAGGTGAGGGTGTGCTTTTATACCATAGGCAATATGCATATCGAATTTGTAGAACCCCACCAGGCAGAAACGGCACTTTACCGGATGCTGCAGAAGAAACCGGGGTTCTACCATATCGGTATTTTTACGACTGATATTGATAAGGAAACCGAAAGGCTTGAAAATGAAGGCTATCGCAAGATCAACAAATTCAGGTCGGCGGCTTTTGGCAACAGGTATTGCGTTTTTCTCTACAATAATGAAATGCACCTGATTGAGCTTATTGAAGCTGAATAATTTACCTTTATTTTCTTAATATCCTGATCTCTACCCTACGGTTTCTCATCCGGTCGGCCTCAGTTATTTCAGGATCGGCAAGTGGCCGCGAATGGCCAAAGCCCTTGTATTCAAGACGGAATTTGCTGATCCCTTTATATATCAGATAGTTGTAAACAGCTATAGCCCTCGCAGTTGACAAGGTTGTGCCATTGAAAGGATCATCAATTTTATTGCAGCAAATATGCCCCTCTATTCTTATGGTCACCATTTTATAAGTGTTCATAAACTCATAAAGGCGCTGCAGCTCTGGCGTAGCCTCATCCAGGAAGATATCCGTTCCTCCTATAAATAAGATGTGATTGAGCCTTGCAGTTTCGCCCACATTCAGTTTACCATAATCCAATTCTGCAACGGTATCCTTTATAGCTGGCGCCGGAGTTTCAAAAAACAAGGTATCAAGCGGGGGTATTTCTTTGATGACATTTACAGGTGGGGAGGTGTCCTTCATAGCTTCCACATCACGGATTATCTGAACTTTACGGTCGTCTTCGTACCCCAGGTTTCCGTTCACAGGCGCCCTGTCTATTTTACCCATACCAATCAGCAGCTTTATTTCACCTTTCTCAAACCCCGATTCAAGCAGGAAATCCTTAACCTTTGTAGCACGGGCTAATGACAAGGCTTCATTATACCTTTTGCCTCCTACATAGTCGGCATATCCAAGTATAATGAGCCTTTCACCCGGCACAAGCTGGGATGTTGCTAAAAGACTGTCTAAAAAATCGGCCGATTGCTTACTCACCACCGAATCATTGAAAGGAAAATAGACCTGGAAAGTATCCGCACTCTGGGCATAACATTCCTTGAAGGATATTAGCAAGATGCATATGTTCAACAGGTTTTTCATGTATTCATTGCAAATATAGCGGTGTATTCCGGTAAATTTAATAAATATGCAACTGACCCAATAACACCAGAGAAATATTCATTGAACAGAAAATAGGCTGGTTAGGCAATGGATGAAAGATTTGGCTACTTGCAGAAAATTCG
>Ga0364887_10187_pt1 | contig 42461 bp, 26 predicted proteins | sample ExccelJu500001D4_4_FD_206924 | JGI IMG/M metagenome (GOLD analysis project Ga0364887, IMG submission 206924) | Enriched cells from Trout Bog Lake Hypolimnion, Wisconsin, USA - BchlTB.July23.5000.01.D4 | ecosystem: Environmental > Aquatic > Freshwater > Lake > Hypolimnion/Profundal zone | place...
GCATACTCCAACCAGGACGTTTTTGTGGGAATATGTAACCAAGAGAAGGATCATTACCTCCCCACTCATAATCTTTAGCACATTCAATTCCTCCACGGCCTGTGCCCATTTCGTGATGTGCAAAAACGAACTTAAATTTGGCATTACTCGACTTAAGCGTCTGCTCAAGCCACTTAAATTGAGTTTCACCAAGGGTATCTAGCCATTCATCAGAATTCACATGTGCACCACCCCCAAGAACGCTATCAACACAAACAGGAGATTCCCAATAAAAGTCTATGACTACAAAAAGTGCATCACCCCATGTCCAAGCAAAATAATCCCTCAAATAATCCTTTGTTTGATTAGGTCCTACTCCATCAAGTATCGTAGGATTTCCTGTATAGAAATGATCTGGTGCAGGATTTGAGTAATAGGTATTACGAGCACTTTGCGCCCAGGCAGCTACATTATTTGGAGTACCGTCATAAAGATATAAAGCAGCTTGTTCATGGTTACCGTTAGTAAGCATGATTCCTGTATTAGGACCTAAAATATTTAAATAGGGTAATTGCAGAGAATATCTACCCCAGACAGTCGACTGCGAATAAGTACTCAGTGTATCGACACTAAAATCGTCACCTAGTGTTACAAATAAATCAGGCTTTGATGCTGCCGCTGATGTAAGCGTTCTTATGTAAAGATTAGAATCAAACGCATTCTTACTGCGTTCTGGATGCGAATCTCCTTGGCAGCAAAAAACAAAACTAGAACCAGGAGAGCGCTGAGTCATGAACGAGTACTCGCTAGTTAAGGACGCACTCTTTGAACCACTCGGCGTATAGGACAATTTATAATAGTAGCGCGTATTAGGAGTCAGTGAGTTGAGTGTAATTTCTGCAGGCGTATTCGCTGCTAAAGATACTGCAGTCGTTTGATTAGGATAAGTATTCGACTGGGTACCATATTGGATAAATACTGTCCCAGCAGTAGGAGACATAACATTTGCTACGATTGAAGTGTCTTCAGGTCTTCCTAGAATTATCGTACCAGCGTATTGAGCATAAGCATTGGTTGATAAACTGACTATTCCTAAAGTTAATAGGCATAGTAAAAGATGACGTTTTAAAAACATAGGCAGTATTTATTCAGAGGGCTTAATTATAGTACCTTATTTAACCTTAATTTTAGATTAAGGTTAGGCTGCAACATGCTAATAATCATGACTCTCTTAACCTAATATTAAGGTTTAATTCTATATACTAACTTCCAACAGTTACGTTATTCATATTTATCATCTACTCATGTCTTTATTTGTTACCAACTACTCAAAACGTGCTAGACAGATAACGACCATCCTTTGTCTTGTTTATAGTTTTTGTGCACAGACGATCCTCAGTGCAAGAGAGTCTGCTACAGATACTGCAGCTCCAACGTGGTTTTCAGACCAAACTTCTTTACCACAGATTGATAAAAATCCTGCACTTACCATAGCACCTAGCGCCGTAACCATGGCTTCATCTTTTAATTTGTTTAAGCCACATGTTAGTTACTACTGGGATAACAGCTCTTTTTACCTAGAATCAGATGGAAGACCAATGAGTTCAATTATGCCAACACTGATGGTTGGCATTACATCATGGCAGCAGCAGATACCACTTGTTACATCGTATTTTAACTACACAACAAATCCGGAGTCAGACAAGGCATCTATAGGATATGGACAACCCAATGTCTGGAAACTTCCTTTAAGTCCTACTCCTTCATCTTCGCCTATACCTATTTCAGCAGGAAACTTTCAACGTGGTGCCATAGCGATAGCAGCAGACGGCGTTGCTATTTTTAATCCTCGAAACAATACGGGACGTGTATCCTATGAAATTGGCGAATTAGACCTTTACGGTGGCCATTGTGGTTTAGCTGACGATTACCATTATCACATTGCACCTGTTCACTTACAGAAAATCTTGGGTATTGATAAACCAATCGCCTGGATGCTTGATGGCTACCCACTCTATGGCTATACAGAACCTGATGGGAGTGCTCAACTACCACTCGATGCCAATGGTGGACACTCTCATGGCAATTGGGGCTATCATTATCATGCTATAGGTAGTGCTCAAACTGGCCCTAAGCCTCCGTATTTACCCTCAGCGTTTTACGGAAATGTAATCAATTACGGAGGACAAGTTGATGGTCAACCTGAAGTATCGTCTATAAGAAAATCGGGTACAGGAGGATACAATGCAAATCCAGTAAGTGGTGCATCAATTGTAGGCTACATGAATCCTGTAGCTCTTACTGCAGACACGGCAGGTAACCTAAGTTTAGATCCATCAGGAACTCCCTCTGCTGACAATTACCTCATGCGGGTAGCGGTAGGTAACTCAACCTATGATATTTGCTGGGTACTTAACCGCACCCCAAATCCAAAATCATTAACAATCACGTGGCGTCTACCTACTGTACCAGCAACAACGACGACTTACAGTAGCGTAAATAATCGTATTACTACTTTCCCCGTAGCAGCTCCTAGCTTGCTCAAATTACCAGATACAGGACAAACAATCCGCCAAGGTACGACATTTGGTCAAGATGCTGACTACTCTATTAATACACCTTCTTATAAGGATAATTTAGATGGTACAATTACTGATAATGTCACTGGACTCATGTGGCAAAAAGTCGACGCCGGTGAATGTACATGGGCAAATGCTCAGTCCAATGCTAGTTCGATTAGAACTGGTGGATACTCTGACTGGAGACTACCCACTCCTACAGAACTCTTCAGTATCATGAATCATAATATTGGAAATCCAGCTGCAATAAATACAACTTATTTTCCAAGTAATCCAAGTGGTGCTGCTGACTATTGGTGGACAAGTATAATCTATGGATCAGATGCTACGCATATATGGTGTGTTAATTCAGGTGGTGGTGTAGGACCAAAACCACTCACGGAAACACTCAGCGCAGGTGGAACATTCAGATATCATGCAAGATATGTCAGAGGAGCGAGTCCGAGTATCGGTCACAACTATAGCAATAATTTAGATGGTACGATTACAGATTTAGATACAGGACTTATGTGGACCCAAGTTCCTGGACCAGCTATGACATGGCAGGCGGCACTGTCTTATGCTACATCACTCAAAACGGGAGGATATTCCGATTGGAGATTACCTAACATAAAAGAGCTTCAAACTTTGGCTGACTACAATCTAACCGTAGCAACAACACAGGCATCAGCTTTAGCACCAGTAAATCGTATTATGTTTCCAGCAGCAACTACTCCTGCAACAGCTTACTGGTCATCTACGGTTCAAATACAAGGAAGCAGTCCCTATACACGAGCATGGCTACAAGAGTTCGGTGTTAATAATTCAGTTCCAGCGGCAAATGGACCAACTCGCAACATGCAAGGGATCATTAGCTATGAGGTGATGACAGCTAGTTATCCTGTTTTTGCAGTGAGAACATCATCAAGTGGTTCTTCACCACAAATTACGTCACAACCAACAAGCCAAAATGTAGCTACTTCCAGTAGCGTTGTATTTAGAGTAGTAGCGACAAGTTCTACTCCGCTTAGTTATCAATGGAATTTTAATGGAACTGCTATAAGCGGCGCTACGACTCAGAATTTATACTTAAATAATCTTACCTCGAGCTCAGCAGGAAACTACTCATGCACGATTTCCAATAGTAGTGGTTCGGTCACAAGTACCTCAGCGTTACTTTCTGTAGTCGATTCAGCAAATCCAGGAAGACTTATCAATATATCAACACTCGCTAGCATACAAAAAAATGGATCTCTAACGTCGGGCTTTGTTGTAGGTGGTGCAGGCACCAGTGGATCACAGCAAGTACTCATCCGTAGCTCAGGACCAGCGCTCACAAGTTTCGGTGTTTCAAATCCACTCCCTGATCCTTCACTGCAATTAAATTTATTAAGTAATGTAAATACGGTCGTTGGATCAAATACAGGTTGGGGAGGCTTAAGTGCTATTTCACAAGCTGCTACAAGTGTAGGAGCATTCACATGGACATCTAATACTAGCAAAGATTCTGCTTTAATCTTCTCAGGAAACTCGAGTTTAAATAAAGCAAATTACTCTGCAGTTGTATCAAGCACATCGTCAAATACAGGAACTACACTGCTTGAGATTTATGATGCAACGACTACTTATACAACGACTACACCACGGTTAATTAATTTATCAAGTTTATCTTCCGTACAAGCAGGTGGAAATGCATTAACTGCTGGCTTTGTTATTGGCGGATCAACCTCAAAAACAGTGCTTATACGTGCTGCTGGACCATCTTTAGCACAGTACGGTATTTCAAGTTATATACCTGACCCACAAATTACTCTTTTTTCGGGTTCAAACACATTAGCATCAAATGCTGGATGGGCTGCTGATTCACAAATAAGTACAGTTGCTGCCACGGTAGGTGCATTTTCATGGGGCAAAACAAGCACCGCAGATTCAGCTATACTCATAACACTCGCACCTGGTAGTTATACAGCTCAGGTGAATGGAGTTTCAGGAGATACAGGAGCAACATTGATTGAAGTTTATGATGTTCCGTAGTATCAATTTATAATCCTTAAATACGTAATGAAGTTTTCTTGTTATCTTTGGTTTCTTCTATGCACATGCAGCTTTGAGTTAGTCCAAGCACAAGAAAAAACGACACCTATAAATAACAATATTTCATTTCCTAGGACCTATGATTTAACACGACCCGGAATGAGAGATTTTAGAATTCCTCAAGCAGGTTGTTTCACATGCCATACAGAGGATGGAAAGTCTGTTCCTGGCAAATATCCTCAATTAGCTGGTTCTGAATGGGTAAACGGTGATGAAAAAAGACTTATTAAAATTATCCTATGTGGATTAAAAGGACCGATTAGTGTTAGTACGATTGAGTACCCTAACCCACCCGATATGCCTGCATTTGGAGTAAATGGCGCTAACTGGGATGATCAAAGGATTGCAGACGTGTTAACGTTTATACGAAATGCTTGGAGTAACGAAGGAACCTATATTACTAAAGAAATGGTTGCAGAAGTACGAAAAGAAGTAGGCAACCATAAAGAGTATTACGCTCCCGAATTAGCCAAACACAGAAAACGAACCGACTATAAATAATAAAAAATTAAGCTTTCTTAACAAAGCATGCCTTGAGTGCGATAGATGACCCATCGATTTTGCAATCGATCTCATGATCACCATCAACCAGTCGAATATTCTTAGCCTTAATACCCTGCTTAATTACCTGTGAGGAACCTCTTAACTTTAGGTCTTTAATTAAGGCAACCGTATCACCTTCTGCTAAAACTTGACCATGAGCATCCTTCACAACGCGTGGTCCTTCTACTACTGCCTCTTTAGGCCATTCATGACCACACGTACTACATTCCCAGTGATCAGTATGGCTGAGAACATCCTCTAAGGTGCAACTTGGACAAGCAGGATTCATTAATATTATGCGCCCTTAGGAGCTTCTTCTTTTGTTTTATTAATTTGATTAAATACGAGTTTCTCGCCGTCGCGTGTTACTTTCACAGGCTCATTCTCTTGTATTTCACCACGCAGAATTGCTTCAGCTAATGGATCCTCTAGATAATGCTCCACCGCACGGCGTAGAGGTCTAGCACCATATTTCTCATCATAACCTTTATCGATGAGCAGCGTTTTAGCCTCTTCTGTAAATTCGAGGGTGATCTTGCGTTCAACCAGGCGTTTAACAAATTTAGCTACCTCTAAATCTACGATCTTAATTAAATCGTTCTTATCAAGAGGACGGAAGAATACGATATCAGAGATACGATTTAAAAATTCTGGTTTAAATACGCGCTTTGCTTCTTCTAATACCTTTTCGCGCATCTTCTCAGCATCATTAAAACTTGCAGCAGCTGCAGCAAAACCCATCGACGTTTGGCGCTGTAAAAGTTGAGCGCCAATATTCGATGTCATAATAATGATCGTATTTCTAAAATCTACCGTATGACCTAACGAATCCGTTAAGCGTCCATCTTCTAATATCTGCAAGAGTAGTTGTAAGACATCAGGATGGGCTTTTTCGATTTCATCGAATAAAATAACTGAATACGGTTTACGACGTACTGCTTCTGTAAGTTGACCACCCTCTTCGTAACCAACATATCCTGGAGGTGAACCAATAAGACGAGAAACTGCAAATTTCTCCATGTACTCACTCATATCGATTTGTACAAGTGCATCTTGGTTACCAAACATTTGAGCTGCGAGTTGCTTTGCAGTCTCTGTTTTTCCAACACCAGTTGGTCCAACAAATAGAAATGATCCGATAGGTCTACGTGGATCTTTAAGATCTGCACGCGAGCGCCTTAATGCACGCGCAATAGAACTTGCTGCTACATCTTGGCCAATAACATTCTTTTGGATCTCTGACTCTAAAGCTAAGAGCTTCTCGCTTTCTTTCTTTTCCATACGAGAAAGCGGTATACCCGTCCATTCTGCGACAACTTGCATAATCAAGTTGTCATCAATAGGAACTCGGTGTTCTTCACGCTCTTTCTTCCACTGAGTCGTAATTTCATCGTGTTTAGCACGTAGCTGCTTTTCTGTGTCTCTAAATTTAGCAGCCTCTTCAAACTGTTGTTCACTGATTGCCTTTTCTTTAAGCAAGCAGACATTTTCTATTTCTTTTAATAGAGACTCTACATCAGGTGGACGGCTGAGGGCTCCAATCCGAGCACGTGAACCAGCTTCATCCATGACATCAATTGCCTTATCTGGAAGAAAACGTCCGGTGATGTAACGGTCTGATAACTTAACCGCTGCTTCAATCGCTTTATCACTAAAGGTAGCCTTATGGTGTTCTTCGTATTTTGAGCGAATACCATGCAAAATCGTAATTGCATCTTCAACGGATGGTGGATCCACTTTGACTGACTGAAATCTGCGATCCAGTGCAGAATCTTTTTCAATATATTTACGATATTCGTTTAAGGTAGTTGCACCAATACACTGCAATTCACCACGCGATAATGCTGGCTTAAATATATTAGATGCATCCATAGCACCCTCAGCAGCGCCTGCACCTACAATCGTATGCATTTCATCGATGAAAATAATGATGTTCTTAGCTCGTTTAATTTCATCCATGACAGCTTTGATGCGTTCTTCAAACTGACCACGGTATTTAGTACCAGCCACCATGAGCGCTAAATCAAGGGTGATAACTTTTTTATCGAGCAAGATCTCAGGTACATTTCCAGAAGCGATCTCTTGTGCTAGGCCTTCGACGATAGCTGTCTTTCCAACACCTGCTTCTCCTAAAAGAACAGGATTGTTTTTTGTTCTACGACAGAGAATCTGAATGACGCGTTTAATCTCATTCTTACGACCAACCACCGGGTCCATCTCACCCTTACGAGCAAGCTCTGTTAAATCACGACCAAACGCTTTAAGAGCAGGCGTTTTAGTTTCTTTAGACTGTTCAGGAGCACTCGCAGGTCTAGCCGTTTGTCCAGCTTGTGCGGGATCCTCAGGGGCACCGGTTTCACCTCCTGAAAATTGTGGATCAAGTTCTTTAAGAATCTCGTTACGTGTACGCTCAATATCAACTTCTAAGGATTTAAGTACACGAGCCGCGACACCTTCACCTTCACGTAAGAGTCCTAACAAAATATGCTCTGTGCCAACATAAGAATGACTTAATGCTTTCGCTTCTTTACCCGCTAGGGCTAACACTTTTTTAACACGAGGCGTAAAAGGAATGTTTTGTTGTTCTTTTGTTTCTTGGCCAATACCTACTTCTTTTTCAACCGCTGTGCGCACTGTCTCTAGATCGAGATTCATTTTTTGTAGCACACTCACAGCTACGCCCTGACCTAATTTTATAAGCCCAAGCAAAATGTGCTCGGTACCAACATAGTTATGATGGAACCGCTCAGCCTCTTTTTTAGCTAGCTGTAAAACCTGCTGAGCTCTAGGAGTGAAATTATTCATCGGTTCTGAAGCCATAGGGATTCCTTAGTTATGTTTAATTTTTATCCGACGTATTTATTGTAAAATCAGGTTTAGGTACTTGTAAGAATTCAGTACGTAATCTTGCAGCACGTATGAAATCGCGCTGCTGAGCATCATAAGCTGACTTATGTGCATATTGTAAGTGTCCTGGTTGTGTTTCGATAAACAAACGATCGATAATGGAGCGGCAACTTTCAGGATACATCTTTAAATCAACCCCAAGTCGTATGAGTGATAGCAAGTTCATCGCTTCACCTGAGGTGAGCAAATGGCTATTTTGTAAAATACCATAAGCACGTCCTAGCTTATCGAATAGTTTACCCGACTCACTCTCCATTAATTTTTCACGAGCGTTAAGTTCATGCTCAACTATTGACTGAAGAACACTGGATAAGCGTTTAATAATATCTTCTTCCGTTTCCCCTAAGGTCATCTGATTAGATATTTGAAAAATACTACCACTAGCATCAGAGCCTTCTCCAAAAAGTCCGCGCACAACCATTCCAAGTTGATTCACAGCTCTTACCACTTTCTCCATCTGATTTGAGATCACTAGAGCAGGTAAATGCATCATCGCTGATGCTCTTAAGCCTGTACCTAAATTTGTAGGACAAGCAGTCAGATAGCCTAAGGTTGGTGAAAAAGCAAAATCGAGTTCCTCTTCTAAAGCGCTATCTAATTCATCAATTTGATTCCAAGCTTTGCGCAAATGAAATCCTGAGCGAAGAACCTGAATACGTAAATGATCCTCTTCATTCACCATGACGGAGAATGTTTGGTCTCGGCTAATAATAACACCACTACCCTGGGTTGAGCCACTTAGCTCACGGCTAATTAAATGACGCTCTACTAAATTCAGTTTTTCTAATTCCGAGAGCTCATTAACGGATAAACTTAAGCCACGTTTAAGAGGACTAATCGAGGTTACTGCCTTTTGGCATTTTTCAAGTACAGCGTCACGCTGCGCTGGACGTGCCCATCCAGGAAACGATTGTCCTGCAATGTTGCGCGCTAAACGAACACGCGTCATTAGCACAATCGCAGTCTTGTTGCTCGAGCTATCTGTTAGTTCGGACTTAGAATCAAGCAGTGTAGAAATGGTCATGACTTCACCTCTTTATTTACACCAGCCGATTGCTTTACCTGATTAATTTCATCCCTAAAACGAGCAGCCTCTTCATAGCGCTCCGATTTAACAGCCTCACTGAGTTCGTTTTCTAATTTCGTTAATCGGTCATATAACGATTTACGCGTCAGTGCCACTTTAGGAACCTTACCTACATGCGTTGTTCCTTTATGCATGCCATCAAGCATAGGATCTAACATCTCTTTAAAGGTATCGTAACAGGATGGGCATCCAAAACGCCCAGATTTCTTAAAATCAGCCTGAGTAAAACTGCACTTTGGACAACGGGTGCCTGAAAGCGATTTCTCCGGATTTAAAGACGCCTTTAAAAGTAAATCAGCAAGTGAAAAGCCACTTGGGTCAGTTACCCCTTTTTTCTGCGCACAGGCCTCACACAAATCCACTTTATGAACCTTATTGTTCACAATTTGAGTAAGGTGTACGGTCGCTGGGTTTTCGCAAAAATCGCACTTGAGTGGACTAGTCATGGTTAAAGTCTATTCCTATGCAACTAATGTGCCATGCTTTCTCTCACTGGCAAGTGCCAGAAGCAGATTACCTAGCTTGGGACAGCCAGTCCCAAGGTGTGACACAGGTGAGACACCCATGTCACCCTCTTGATTAAGTATAAATATCGCGTTTTTGAGGATCAAATCCTTGTACCTTCAACACGAACACGCTTACGGAAAGCCTCTAAAACTTTGTTTGTGGTAGCGCCTGGGCGACCAGAACCAATAACACGTCCATCAAGCTTTGTTACCGGTATAACTTCAGCTCCTGTACCTGTTAGGAAACACTCATCAGCACACCATATATCGTAGCGCGTGAGTGTGGTTTCTTTAAACGGAATGCCTAATTCTTTCGCTATCGTGATTATAGCTCCACGCGTAATCCCCTCTAAAGCTCCCTGGGAAGCAGGCGTAGTAAGAAGGATACCCTTATGAATAATAAAGACATTATCGGCCGTACATTCAGCAACAAAGCCCTGATCATTGAGCATGATTGCCTCAAGTGCACCAAACTGTCTGGCCTCAATTTTAGCTAAGATATTATTTAAATAGTTAAGGGATTTAACCGTGGATGGCAGTGAGGCTGGCCCAATGCGGCGTGTAGGAACCGTAACAATTGATAAGCCATTGTCGTAGTGCTCTTGGGGATAGAGACTAATCTTATCAGCAATAATAAATACGGTAGGCTTAGGGCATAACCAAGGTGCCAAGCCCAAATCACCCGTACCACGGGTAACTACGAGACGAATATAGGCATCCGTTAGGTTGTTTAAGCGGCAAACCTCACAGGTTGCATCACTTAACTCTTTCCTAGTCATAGGGATAGACAATAAAATTGCCTTAGCCGAATACTCTAAACGTTCAAGGTGTTCCTCGAGACGGAAAATATTACCTCCGTAGAGGCGAATGCCCTCAAATACACCGTCTCCATAGAGAAGACCGTGATCAAACACGGAAACTTTTGCTTCCGACTTATCGACAAAGGCGCCGTCTAGATAAACCTTCATAGTAAATTAACCTTATTCGGTATCCTAAAGCTTTGTCGAGAAGACTCGGTACCTGATTTTGGCCTTTCGTACGGTCAAATATTCGCTAAAATAGGCATAAATCAGCATGAATCAAGAATCTGCAAAAGACCCCGTTAGTCCTACCTATGTGATAGGTCACAAGAACCCAGATGCTGACTCCATTTGCTCAGCCATTGCATACGCATCTTACAAAGAAGCGATTGGAGAAAAAGGACACATTGCAGCACGCTGCGGTAATTCAAATGCCCGCATTGACACGATTCTAAAGCGCTTCAACCAACCCTTACCTGTATATCTCAATGACGTGTCTCCCCGCGTGAGAGACATGATGGTAACCAAAGTTATTTCTATCTCAGAAAATTCAACCTGCGCAGAAGCCTTAGAGCTCTTAGATCGCCACGACATTCGTATGCTTCCCGTTGTAAACGAGGAGAAAAAAGTGGTAGGTACTATTTCACTCTCTCATTTAGGTGGTATTTTTATTCCGCGTGCAAGTGAGCCAAAGCTCATGCGCAAAGTTGAAACATCCCTTACCAAGATTGTCAGTGCCCTTAAAGGTACACCCTTCCACCTTGTTAATCCTGATGATCACGAAGAACTCTTTGTGCGCATTGGCGCTATGGATATTCGCTCGTTCGGAAAAGCGTCTGAGCTCGATAAAATTCCCTCTAATAAATCGATCATCATCGTTGGTGACCGCTGGGATATCCAGCGCCGAGCTATCGAGTTAGGCGTACGTGTTATCATTGTAACAGGCAATTTACCCATCGATGCAGAAATTATTTCTACCTGCAAAGATGCGAAGGTAAGTTTAATTAGTTCTCCGTTTGATTCTGCTACAACTGCTTGGGTCGTAAGAACCGCTTCCACGATCAATGGCGTTATAGAAACCACTTACCCTTCGATTGATCCCGATGCGCGCGTTGTGGATATGCGTAAGAAAATTGCAGCGCTGACCGCTCCCGCATTTATAGTACTCAATGACGATAACACACTTAGCGGTGTGCTTTCTAAGAGTGATGTCATTAAACCAGTTCAAACAAAATTAATTTTGGTCGACCACAATGAACTCACTCAGGCCGTGAGCGGAGCCGAGGACGCCTACATTTCTGAAATTATCGATCACCACAGATTAGGACCGTTCAATACGCCTCAACCGATTCTTTTTATTAATGAACCTGTAGGTTCTACCTGTACGATCATTGCCGATTTATTTAGACGTGAAGGAATCACCCCTAAGCCAGAAATAGCAGGGCTAATGATGTCTGGACTTATTTCAGATACACTTCTTTTAAATAGCCCTACGACTACGGCAAAAGATGAAGCTATTCTAAAGTGGCTTGCTCCAATTGCTAAAGAAGATCCTAAAAAATTAGCGGACGCTATTTTCTCGTCTGGCTCACTGATCTTAGCAACCACACCTGACAAGGTCGTACGATCAGACTTCAAGATATACAATGAAGAGAGTGTAAAATTCTCTGTGTCTCAGATCGAAGAATTAGGATACGATAATTTCTTAACGCATTCGAAAGAACTTAAGTCTGCGATAGAAAGTTTACGTAAGAGTGAAGGTCTCGACTTTACTGCTCTACTCGTAACCGACATTAATACACAGAATTCACTGCTCTTAATTAGTGGTTTTGCAGAACTCATTAAGAAAATTGAACGTGCTCACATCGAAAAAGATGGTGCGTTTGAATTGCCAGGTGTTGTGAGCCGTAAAAAACAGCTCATACCTTACTTAACGAGCCTTTTGAACGAAATAAAAGCAGAAGGCGTTTAAACCTTCTGCTTTGAGTTAAAGACTTTTTAAGACAGCTCAAAATAGAGCTGTACTTAGGTTAGATATGAATTGCTTCGCCGGTCGTTGCAGCAGCCGCTTCCATGAGCGCTTCGCTTAAGGTAGGATGCGCATGAATCGTCTTGTGAATCTCTTCGACACTTGCTTCTAATTCAATTGCTAGACCGTATTCAGCAATGAGCTCTGTTGCTTCAGATCCAATGATGTGAGCTCCATAGACTTCTCCCGTTTTTGCATCACTTACGACCTTAACAAAGCCGTCACTTTCAGCGGATGCAACTGCCTTACCTGAAGCAGTAAAGGGGAATTTACCCACTTTAATAGTAAGACCCTTTTCTTTAGCTGCTTTTTCAGAGAGTCCAATACTTGCAACCTGAGGTTGGCAATACGTACAGCCAGGAAAATTCTTAACGCGTACCGATTTACCATGACCAAACATAGCATTAACTGCAGTCACAGCTTCGAATGTTGCAACGTGAGCTAACCAAGGTGGTCCAATAATATCACCAGCAGCATAAATTCCAGGGACATTCGTTTGATAGTCATTTCCTACTTTAACGTAGTTGCGATCGAGATCGATTTTCACTTTTGGTGATATAACGCCTTCAATATTTGCTACGACTCCAATAGCAGAAAGTACCGTTTCAGCTGTTACGGTTTGTTTTACACCGTCTTTAACTAAATCAACACTCACCTCAGTCTTTGAAACTTTAAAGTTTTCGCACTTCGTTGAGAGGTGAATTGCGATTCCTTGTTTTTCAAACGAGCGTTGGAGCGCTTTAGATACCTCTTCATCCTCTACAGGAAGAATATTAGGCAGCATTTCAACAAGGGTTACCTTGGATCCAAACGCATTAAAAAAGTAAGCAAATTCAACACCGATTGCACCGGCACCAACGATAATAATGGATTTCGGAAGTGACTTAGCTGCGAGTGCTTCGCGTGAGGTCATAACGCGAACACCATCAACTTCGAGATCAGGAATGCGGCGCATTTTACAGCCAGTCGCAATTAGGATCTTCTTTGCCTTAAAGCTCTTACCTTTTGATTCACCTTCTGTGATTTCAACAAGGCCAGGAGCTGCCACCTGAGCTTTACCTACAACATACTCGACTTTGTTTTTACGGAAAAGAAATTCGATACCCTTAGCCATTTGCCCCGCAACACCACGTGAGCGCTCCATGACTTTAGCGAAATCAAACGAAACATCTTTTACACTGATACCAAAAGATTCTGATTTCTTAATTTTCTCATACAACTCTGCGCTCTTGAGGAGCGCCTTCGTTGGGATACATCCCCAATTTAAGCAGGTACCACCCGCTCTCTCTTGTTCGATACAGACAACCTTCTTACCCAGTTGTCCTGCACGAATAGCACCTGCATAACCTGCAGGACCGCCACCAATAACGACTAAGTCATATTCGAGAGTTTCAGCCATCCCACCAAAGTGTAAGACCTAGTAAAACCGTCAAATGTAAATAATTAGGCTAAAAAGGCCTTAAATATCAATAACATCACTATCTGGCTTGGGTTTAGTGGGCTTACTTGGAGGTGGGGTCTTAGCATTAAAACGGCTCAAAATAAGGTTAGTTACACTCAGTACAACTGCCCCACCCACTGCCGAAAGAAAGCCATTTACGTGAAAGCCTTCAACAAGCCTCCCTGCCAACATAAATAGCAGTGCATTAATGACAACCATACCCAGTCCTAAGCTAAGAACGATAAAAGGAAGGGCAAAAAGCACCATAATTGGCTTAAGCAGCGAATTAAGTATGCCAAGTACAGCAGCGACGCAAAATAGGGTAAAAGCGTCGTCACAATGAATCCCTGGAATTAACCGGGTGGCAAGGGCTACACCTAGGGTTAAACCTAGCCAACGAAACATGAGTTGAAAAAATCCTGTTTGCATTACTAGCTTAAGTTTCGGCCTACTGTACGGGCATGCAATGAAAATAATCGTAATCCAAGACCACCTACGAAGCGGAGGAACCGAACGACAATCGGTGTACCTAGCGCGTGCATTTCATAGGCATGGTCACGATACGACACTCCTCACCTTTAGGCCTGGTGGCATCTTGGAGCATTTAGATGACAAAACCCTCTTTGAACCAAAGCATGTACACCTCCAGCGATTCGATACAGGACTAGATTGGCTAGCCCTAGGATTAACACGGGCTGTAAAAAAGATTAATCCAGATATTATTCTCTGCCACGGTAGGATGGCTAATTGCTATGCTGGTATAATTCAGAAAGCACTACCCGGCTGTGTTTTGATTGGTACCTTAAGAACTGGTAAACGACTCCCTTACTTATTTAGAGAATCGCTTAAAGCCGTTAAGGCCGTAGTCGCTAATAGCGAAGATACGAAAGAGCGAATCATCCAATCCCTCAATCTACCAAGCGAAAAAATAACGGTTATCTATAATTCGCTTGTTTTTAGACCGGCTGATGAAACACCGCACAATCTAGATTTAAGAAAAAATGTAGGAGCTAAAGAAAACACATTGATTCTTGTTTGCGTTGCGATGTTTAGACCTGAGAAAAGACAACGTGATCTCATTAAAATTGCAGCAACACTCCCGAAAGATCTCGATTGGAAACTCGTACTGGTCGGTGATGGCCCCGAACGACATGCGTGCGAGCGTCTCGCTGCGAGTAAAAATCTAAGTGAGCGAGTAATCTTTAGCGGCTTTCACTCCGACCCAACAGAGCTCTACGCACTCTCCGATATCGCAGTACATGCTTCTGAAAGGGAATCGCTTTCTAATTTCCTTATTGAAGCCCAAGCCCATGGTCTTCCATCCATTGTTTATCCAGCACAAGGAATTCAAGAAAGTATGGTGCCAGGTAAAACAGGATGGATCATAGACCGTGACAACATTTCTGCATTTAAAGACAAAATCCTTGAATTAGCCTCCAGCACACCTGAAGAGAAGAAGGAACGCTCCCAACTAGCACGCACATTTGCTCGCGAGCGTTTTGATTCAGAAAAACAAGTTGAGCGTTATCTTACCTTATTTAAAAACTTGTTAAAAAAGTAACAAAACGACCTACCTCAGTTGACAATTGTTACTCTTTAGATGCCCGTATACCTGTGGCGAAATCACCTTCAAGCACTTCTCAATCAAAAGCCGATGCAATACGCTTAAAAGGCGTACGGCAAAACAACCTAAAAGACTTTGATTTAGATATTCCACTTGGAAAGTTCACGGTCGTCACCGGACTCAGTGGTGCAGGTAAAAGTTCTCTTGTTTTCGAGACACTTCATGCAGAAGGCCAACGTAGATATGTTGAAACATTCAGCGCATACACACGCCAATTTCTTGATCTCTTAGCAAAACCTGCCGTTGATTCCGTAGAAAATATTCGTCCGTCTATTGCGATTGAACAAACGAACACGGTTAAGACGTCCCGCTCAACCGTGGGAACGATGACTGAATTAACTGACTATTTTAAGGTTTGGTTTAGTCATGTTGCCGAGTGTTTTGATCCTATCACGCACGAAAAAGTTGAAGATGATAATCCTCATACGATTTGGACTAAATTAGAACCTGGATTTCTAAACAAGACACTCATTGTTTGTTTTAAAATTTCAAAACCAGAAAAAATTTCCTGGAAAGAAATTGTTACAAATTTAAAAGCGCAAGGTTACCTGCGTTGCCTCTTAGTTGAGAACGGAAACGAATCACCCACCGAGGCACGCCTTGATGAGTTAATCGATAATAATAAGGATCTACTTAAAAACACGACGACGTTATATGTCGCTCAAGACCGCCTCACCTTAAAACCAGAGATAAAAAATCGTTTCATTGAGGCGACCGAGACATGCTTTCAATTTGGCTCGAACCATGTTCACTACTTTGAGGAAAGTACCCGTGGCGATAAATCACGCACGTTTAAACACGTAGGACATTTTTCAAAAGGTCTTCATTCACCTAAAACTGGTAAAACTTTTAGAGCCTCGTCCCCGAGTCTCTTTTCATTTAATTCTCCTTTAGGTGCGTGTCCTAAATGCCGCGGGTTTGGACGAGTCATAGAGTTAGATCTTCGCCTAGCTATTCCAGATCAGTCCCTTTCTATTGATGACGGAGCACTTAAGTGCTGGGAAGGTGAAGTCTACTCTTCATCGAAAGAAGACCTAAAAGTATTCACGAAACGAAAGAAAATTCCGACTAACATTCCTTTCGCAGAACTTACCGAAGAACAAAAAACCTTTATCATCGAGGGAGAGCCAGGCTATGGAGAGGAAAACAATAAGGAATGGCCTAAGTACTGGTACGGCGTAAAAGGATTTTTCCGTTGGCTCGAAAAAACCACCTACAAAATGCACGTGAGAGTGTTCCTCTCACGTTACCGTGCATACAACCTATGCCCTGATTGTAAGGGAGCACGTCTTCAACCTGAATCACTCTGTTGGAAATGGGAATCACTCACACTCCCTGAGTTATATTCAGTCCCGGTAAGTGACCTTTATGAAAAGTTAAGTCGCAGTTCTAAAGCTAGATTAACTTCTAACCCAAATCCACAAGCTAAAGATTTAGCACTCGAGTCTATTTTAGTAAGACTTCGCTACTTAAAAGAAGTTGGTTTAGGATACCTCACGCTCGACCGGAGTTCTCGTACACTTTCAGGCGGTGAAGTACAGCGCGTAAATCTAACATCCTGCTTAGGTACATCCCTTGTAGATACGCTTTTTGTTCTCGATGAACCAAGTGTCGGACTTCATCCCCGTGACGTAGACAACTTAATTCATATCATTCGTTCTCTCACAACGATTGGTAACACGGTTATTATTGTCGAACACGATGAAGCGATGATTCGCGCTGCTGACCACGTCATTGAAGTAGGACCAGAGCCAGGCTCCAAAGGCGGTCATATTGTGTTTGAAGGGAGTATACCAAAGCTACTCAAAGATAAAAAAAGCATCACAGGTTCTTATCTTTCGGGTGAAAAACAGATAGCGCTACCTAGCCAGAGACGATCTGTGAAAGAACACGAAGACTGGCTTAGGTTTAATCACGTTACTAAGCATAATATTAAAGATCTGAGTTTTAAAATACCGCTTAAAAAATTTGTGTGTTTAAGCGGCGTATCAGGCTCTGGTAAATCAACCCTTCTTGACAATGTTATATATCAGGGACTCGTTACACAGAAGCATCAACTCGCAGAAGATCCTGCTCAGATTGGTTCTATTATTTGTGATACCCCGTACACGGATTTAGTATTTGTCGATCAATCGCCACTAAGCCGCACCCCACGTTCTAACCCTGCCCTATATACAGGTGCTTGGGAATTAATAAGAGAACTCTATGCTGAGACTCCTGCTGCTCAAGCAGCGGGTTGTACTGCGAGTGATTTTTCTTTTAACGCGGGCGACGGACGATGCCCTCACTGTGCAGGTCTAGGGTTTGAGCGTATTGAGATGCAATTTCTTTCAGATGTTTTCGTTCCCTGCCCTGTTTGTGATGGCAAACGGTTTAGGCCACACATTTTAGCATTCACCTATCAGGATAAATCGATTGCTGATTTACTAGATACTCCGATTACCGATGCGTATCATTTCTTCAGAAATCAGGAGAACATACGTTCCCGTTTAGCTGGATTAATTGAAGTTGGACTTGGTTATTTAAAATTAGGGCAGCCAATTAATACACTCAGTGGCGGTGAAGCACAGCGCCTTAAATTAATACGTTACTTAGGTGGCTACGCGGGTGAAGCAGCACCGAAATCAGGCGCAATTATATTACTGGATGAACCAACCACAGGCTTACACCGCCATGACGTTAAAACACTTATCGGGGTGCTTCAAAGTCTCGTAGATCAAGGACACAGTATTATTGTTATCGAACATAATAGTGATGTTCTCAAATCCGCAGATTGGATTATTGAAATTGGACCTGAAGCAGGTGCCCATGGAGGTAAAGTAATTGCAGAAGGACCACCTGAAGTTGTTGCTCAAGCACCAACGCAAACTGCTAAATTCTTAAAGAAGGCCCTAAGCGTAGAGATATCGCAGGGCGAATCAGGCCAAGTCAGTGAATCTGAGACACCTATCGAACGTGTTCATGCAATTACCCTCTCGGGAGCGAGAGAAAATAATCTAAAGAATATTTCACTTACTATTCCTCACCACACCTTGACTGTGGTAACGGGCGTATCAGGTTCTGGAAAGTCTACTTTAGCTTTCGATCTTATTTTTGCAGAAGGACAACGCAGATTCATGGAATCGATGTCATCCTATGCTCGGCAATTTGTAGAACAGTTACCACGCCCAGATCTTGATCGCCTAACAGGAATTCCTCCAACCGTAGCGATTGAACAACGTATCACACGCGGATCTAGAAAATCAACGGTCGCAACCATAACTGAAGTAGCCCAGTACTTACGCTTACTCTATGCACGTCTTGGTATTCAATACCATCCCGAGACCGGCCGAGAAGTAATCCCTCTTAAACCAGAAGCCTTACAGGATTTATTTTTAAATTCCCTTAAGTCACCCGAGGCTAAAAAAGCAAAACACCTGTACCTGTGTGCTCCACTTATTCGCAGTAGAAAAGGTCACCATCAGCCCATTGCGGATTGGATCAGTAAACAAGGCTACCCACTCATGCGTGCGGATAAGAAAGTCGTTAAACCGAGCGCTTTCGAAAAACTAGATCGCTATAAAGAACACGATATCGAAGTTATCCTCTGTGACCTTAAAGATGACTTTTCAAAAAAAGAGCTAAGCGAAGTACTCATCAAAGCACTGAGCTTAGGTAAAGGCACCTGCTTTATCCTCTCCCATCCTGGAAAAATATTATCTTATTTTTCAACGACGCGTACGGACAAAGAAAGCGGTGAATCATTTCCCGAATTAGATCCAAAGCACTTCTCCTTCAACTCTCCTCAGGGTTGGTGCCCAGCGTGCCGAGGCCATGGACGTATTTTCCCTTGGATGTTAGACACTGAGGATGAAGATGAAGATCAATCCTACCTCAGAGAATACGGAATAGATTCAGAAGAACTTTCTGATTCTGGAGAACTGTGCCCAGAATGCCACGGAACACGACTTAACCGCATCTCACGTGCTGTAAAACTGAGCTTTAAAAACAAACCGACCTTATCTCTTCCTGAACTCCTCGCAAAAACACCAGATGAAGTGTGTTCGTTAATAAGACAATTAACATTAGATGCGCGCGGTAAACTCATTGTTCAAGATATCGTTCCACAAATTGAAGAGCGTCTCGCTTTTCTTGAACGTGTAGGCCTGGATTATTTGGCTTTAGATAGATCAACGGAAACACTTTCTGGTGGAGAGGCTCAGCGCATACGTTTAGCTGCACAACTAGGATCAAATCTATCAGGTGTACTTTATGTCCTTGATGAACCAAGCATTGGACTGCATGCACGTGATAACACGCGTTTAATTAAAACGCTCAAAGAGCTGCAAGCTAAGGGAAATACGCTGCTCGTCGTAGAACATGACGATGAACTCATGGAACACGCCGATCATATCATTGACCTTGGACCTGCTGCTGGAATTCATGGCGGAGAAATCCTAGCACAAGGTACACCTAAACATATAAAACAGTGTGATAAATCACTCACTGGTGTATTTTTGGCAAAAGGCATAAACCATCCAATTCGGAATGCATACCGCACACTCCCTGACTCTAAAGACAAACGCGGCTGGATTCATTTAAACCAAGTAAACTTTAGAAATATCAAAAATCTTAATTTAACTTTACCACTCGCAAGGCTTGTTATGATTGCAGGTCCAAGTGGTGCAGGAAAATCAACGCTCTTTTGTGATATTTTAGCGCCGGCTGTAGCTGAAGCGCTCAAAGCTAAAAAAGATTCTATCACGGGAAGTGCATTCGCTAAGACAGAAAGTTTCATTTCTGAGGGCACTCACTCAAATGTACCTTTCAAAGAACTAACCGTATTAAAAACACTTCGTTCTGTAATTGTAGTTGATCAGTCCCCAATCGGCAAAACACCACGCTCTACTCCGGCAACTTACTTAGGTATTTTCGATACCATTCGCCAATTCTTCGCTACCATTCCTGAAGCAAAATTACGCGGATACACAGCATCACGTTTTTCATTTAATACAAACTTAGGTCGATGCCCAACCTGTGAAGGCGCAGGACGAATCAAACATGAAATGGCTTTCATGCCCGATACGTATTTACCGTGTGATGAATGTCACGGCCTTCGCTACAGTTCAGAATTATCCGAAATCAAATGGAAGTCTAAGAGTATAGGTGAAGTCCTTCAGCTTACCTTTGAAGAAGCCATGAGCTTCTTTGACTTTCACACACATCTACGCGAAGTATGCAAACTGATGGTCGACTGTGGACTTGGCTACTTAACACTTGGACAAAGTTCTCCTACACTATCAGGTGGTGAAGCACAGCGCTTAAAACTTGTCACAGAACTTTCTCAAGGCTTAGCAACACTCAATGATGCACGCCGCGGAACGACGCCAACGAACTTATACTTACTTGAAGAGCCAACGATTGGCTTACATTTAAGTGACTGCGAAAAACTTATTCATCTTCTGCACGCGTTAGTAGAACAAGGCCACACCGTGTGTGTCATTGAACACAACAGCGATCTACTCGCAGAAGCTGATTACATCATAGAGATGGGTCCTACAGGAGGTCCATTAGGTGGTAAACTTCTGTACCAAGGAAATTTAGCAGGTCTATTAAAAGATAAGCAAAGCCCAACCGCTCCTTATATCAAATCGCGTCTCAAGTAATTTATCCTAGAGAAGCATGCGCTTTCGCAACTTCCATGTATTTTACTGCAGATGCCTTTAAAAAAGCGACTTCCTCATCGGTTAATGACCGAATCACTTTAGCAGGAGATCCATACACCATGGAACGTGGCGGACATGTAAATCGCTGTGAAACGAGACTATTTGCACCGATAATGCACTGATCCGCAATAACAGCTCCGTCTAGAATCACGGCACCCATACCAACAAGACATTCATTTCCAATCGTACAAGCGTGAATGATCGCTGAATGACCAATGGTGCAATAATCACCTATATAAGCTCCGCAACCATCTGCGTGATGAATGACAGCATTGTCTTGTATGTTCGTACCTTTACCCACGCGGATTTCATTAATATCTCCGCGCAGAACAGCTCCATAGAACACACTACTTGCTTCACCTAGAACCACATCTCCAACCACGGTCGCTGATTTTGCTATAAAACTCGCATGACTCACGGGTTTTTTTCCAAGATATGTTTTTAGTCGCTCTTCGTGTGTCATATATTTCAACTTTCTTTGATGTAAGGTATCCCGATCGACTTCGGTGGTTCAGGTCTTGCTACAAAACCCGCTAGTAAAAGGACGGTAATTACGTACGGTAAAGCCATGATAAACTGAACGGGTATAACACCAACCACCGGCAAATCGACACCCTGTAAACGGGTCGCAAGAGAATCGGTAAAAGCAAACAGTAAACAAGCACTTAAAGCGCGGTACGGTTTCCAATTTCCAAAAATAAGTGCCGCTAAAGCTAAATAACCTTTTCCGGCTGTCATATCAGGAATAAAGCCAGAACCGGCTGCTATCGCTAAATACGTGCCCGCTACACCACTTAAAATACCTGATATCATAATAGCCTGCGTTCTGATACGCTTAACAGATATGCCTGCTGTATCAGCAGCATGAGGGTTTTCACCCACAGCACGAATACGTAAACCGAATCGAGTCTTATAAAGAATAAAGGCACTCACTGGCACTAGCACCATTGCCATATAGAGAATTACACTATGACCACTGATCACATCCGAGTATATGAGTCCAGGAAAGGGGTGTTTTTTAAATAAATAGGAAAAGGGTAAACTGATATCTAAAAAGCGCTGGTTTGGTTCAGTTAAAACTGGAGTTTGATTTCCTTCATTAAACCAAGCTAAGGCCAAGGTAGGAGCTAATCCCGAAATACAAATATTAAGTGCAATCGCTGCTACGACTTGATTTCCATGTTTAAAAACGCAGACGTAGGAAAAAATAAATGCAATAAATACAGAAACAAGTATCCCAACCATTAATCCTATCCAAGCCGAGTGATATAAAGCAGCTGCGCAACCTGAGCCAAAGGCAGCACCTAACATCATACCTTCTAAACCAAGAGCCACGACACCAGATCGTTCACTATATAGACCAGCAAATGAGGCAAGAATGAGCGGCGTCGCCACGCGCACTGTTGCAGCAAGCAGTAAGATTATAAACGTATAATAAGTTAACATCATGGTTCGTTTATAAAGAGTCGGCGTAGCGGTTTCTTAAACAATTGCTCGAGCGCACCGCAGAAGAGAATAACGAGTCCTTGAATAACTACAACCAAGGCATGGCTAATATGCGGCATCTCAAAAGCAAGCTCACCTCCGCCTTGTACCAAAATACCAAAGAGTAATGAAGCGACACAAATACCGACTGGATTATTGCGTCCCATGAGGGCAACAGCGATTCCAATAAAACCTGCTCCTGCAGGAAAGTCTAAGGTTAAGCGATGCTGAGAACCCATGAGTTCATTAAGACCAAGACAACCAGATAAGGCACCCGATATGAGCATCGCACTAAACATCATCGATGCAGGCGAAATTCCAGCATAGCGTGCCGCAGTTGGATTAATACCCACAACGCGTAGTGCATAACCAAAACGTGTCCTCCAGAGTAAAACCCAAACTAAAACAGCAAATAGTAAAGCGATTATCAAAGCAGCATTCACGGGGCTTTGACCAACATCGATTCCACATGTTAAGAATAAACCTTTTAGCGAAGGTAAAAAGGCTGTGCTAGCAAACTGACGACTTTCTGGAGCTTGCTGACCAGCTTGCCGTAAAACACTCACTAAAATCCATGTCATGAGTGATGAACCAATAAAGTTAAACATGATCGTCGTAATAACGATATGACTTCCTTTATACGCTTGTAGCCAAGCCGGTACCGCGGCCCACAAGGCACCAAATAAAGCTCCTAACACAATACCTAGCCCAACGACGCACCACATAGGTAGCGCACCAAAAAATAAACCGGCTAAAGCGATACCTAAACCTCCCACATAAGCCTGCCCTTCTCCACCTATATTAAATAACCCAGCATGGTAAGCTATCGCTACAGCAAGACCTGTAAAAATATAATTCGTTGTATAAAATAATGTATAACCTATTCCCTCACCCGATCCTAGTGAACCTTGCCAGATAACGTGAAGTGCTTTCAGAGGACTTTCTCCAATCAGTCGAATAACTATACTCGAAATAATAAGTGCGAGAAAAAGATTTAGCGCCGGCAGAAAGACTGGCTCAATTAAGGAGTAATATTTCGTCTTTAAATGATTCATTGTGGGTCGCCTTTCCCCTCTTTAGCGATACCCGCCATGAGAAGCCCCAGTCCTTGCTCACTCGCTTCACTGGATGACACTTCTCCCGTAATTCTACCTGCATTCATCACCAAAATTCTATCAGCGAGTGATAAAATTTCTTCTAACTCAACCGATACAAGGAGTATAGCAACCCCCACATCTCTTAGTTCGAGTAAACGCTTATGTATTATTTCGATCGCACCAATATCTACACCACGGGTTGGTTGACCAATCAGTAATACACGTGGAGCTGCGTTCATTTCACGTGCCATCACAAGCTTTTGCTGATTTCCTCCTGAAAAAGATTCCAGCGGTTGTTTAGGCATAACAGGCCTAATATCCCACTGATTCATTAAGCTTTGGCAGATTTCCGTGATGCGATCAGGATTCGTGAATAGACTATCTGATTTAGTACGTCCATGATAGCCTAAGCGTATATTATCCTCGGCAGTCATACTCGCTACCACACCAAATTTGAGTCTATCTTCTGGAACGTGAGAAATTCCAAGCTTACGCCGCAAAGAAGGACCGTTCTTATCATGCGTAATGTCTATCCAGTTTGATAGCGTTTTATCTCTGCAAAGCACTTTACCTTCGCTCGGTGAATCTAATCCAGATAACACACCAAGTAACTCAGACTGTCCGTTACCGGCTACGCCAGCTACACCTACAATTTCACCTGCGTACAAGTCGAGTGACACTTCACTAAGTCGGTTAACCCCATCACTATCACGAAGGCTTACCTGATCAAGTCGCAGGATTTTTTCTCCACGGTTTCCTGCGGTGCGTTTTATATTTAGTAAAACAGGTCTACCAACCATACACTCCGCAAGCTGTGACGCTGACGTTTGACTCGTCTTCACATTTAAAACCACCTCACCTTGCTTCATGACAGTAACTTCATCTGTTACCGCCATGATTTCTTTCAATTTATGGGTAACTAATAAAATCGTTTTACCCTGATGTTTTAAATTACGTAAAAATTTAAATAAGTCCTCTACTTCAAGTGGCGTTAAGACTGCCGTAGGCTCATCTAAAATCAAAATATCAGCCCCGCGGTACAAAGCTTTTAAAATTTCAACACGCTGCTGAATACCCACGCCTAATTCTGATACCTTCGTATCAAGTGGTACCTCTAAACCATAGTTCTTAATAATTTGAGTAATTTCTGAGCGTGCATGCTTAAGCCCCTGTTTAAGTAAAAAGCCTCTTTCTACACCTAACACTATATTTTCTAATACGCTCAGCGACTCAACGAGCATAAAATGCTGATGCACCATTCCAATACCCGCTGCGAGTGAGTCTTTTGTAGATTTAAATACGTGAAGCTTTCCGTTAACACGTATTTCTCCGCCATCGATCGGATAAAACCCGGTAATTCCATGCATCAGGGTTGATTTGCCTGCACCATTTTCCCCAACGACACCGTGTATAGATCCATGACTAACACACAGATCTACTGATTTATTCGCATAAATAGAACCGAAGCGCTTCTGCACTCCGCGCAGCTCTAAAGCATGCGTTGATTTATCCATCACTTATACTCCGGAACACTAATCTTACCTGAAATAATATCTGCTTTAGCTTGGTTTAAACGGGCTTCCATAGCTGGAGTAATTAAAGAGCGGTTATATTCATCGATACTATAACCCACTCCATCACACTCAAGACCCAGCTCCTTAGAACCCGCTTTCCATGCATTATTTTTTGCATCCATGAAGGCTGTATAAACGGCGACATCCACACGTTTAACACAGGAAGTAAGAACACTACCTGGCTGTACTCCGTCTTGATTCTTATCGCAGCCAATACTTAAAAGCCCTGCATCTTTAGCTGCTTGCATCACCCCAAGACCCGTGTTTCCAGCCGCATGAAATACGACATCCACGCCTTGTCCAAATTGACTCTTCGCTAATTCAGCACCGCGAATTGGATCGTGCCACGCGGTAGGAGTTGTTCCTGTCATATTAACAATTACTTGTGTATTTGGATCAACCGCATGAACACCCGCTGTATAGCCTAGCGCAAATTTACGAATCAGCGGAATGTCCATTCCGCCTACAAAACCAACTTTGTGCGTCTTAGAAGAAAGTGCTGCTGCCATTCCGCACAAATAGGAGGATTGTTGTTCTTTATAATTAATCGACTGAACGTTTGGTAAATTAACGGTTCCATCCACAATAACAAAACGCACCTTAGGAAATTCACGTGCCATTTCATCAACGGCTGATGTCTGATTAAATCCAATCGCTACAATAATATTAACGCCGTGACGAACCAACTGACGCATGTACTGCGTGCGCTGTGCATCATTCGTTAACTCAAACTCAAAACATTTAATTCCTGTTTCTTTGGTGAACTTATCTACACCTTCTGCAGCCGATTGGTTAAATGAGTGATCAAACTTTCCCCCCATATCGTAAATGATCCCAGGTTTCATTTCCTCAGCTTTAGCCATACCAGCTAAAGCTAGAAAACAGGAAAGAATGGGTAAGATACGAGATAAGCGAGGTGAGGTAACCATAGAACGGTTATTACTCTATAGAAACAGCGGTCTGTTTCCAGATATCTTTTGCATACTCATGAATTGACCTATCGCTTGAGAATTTGCCCATACGAGCAGTATTGAGGATGGTTTGCTGTGCCCATTTAGCTTTATCACGGTAAGCAAGATCAACTCTAGCCTGAGCATCGCTATATGCTCTAAAGTCAGCGAGAACCATGAAAGGATCACCACCACTGAGTAAGCTATGGTGTACTTGTGAAAAAGCCCCTTGCTCTTGCGGCGTCCAATAATCACTTCCTAACCAATCAAGTATAGCGCGCAATTCTTCATCTTGGTTATAATAATCCCATGGGTTATAACCCTTGGCTTTTAATGCCTCTACTTCGTCAACCGTCATACCAAAGATAAAGATATTATCATCTCCAACCTCTTCTAAAATCTCAACGTTTGCACCGTCTAAGGTACCAATGGTGAGAGCACCGTTTAAGGCGAGTTTCATGTTACCGGTACCGGAGGCTTCTTTACCAGCCGTTGATATTTGCTCCGATAGATCAGCTGCTGGAATAATCTTTTCAGCAAGTGAAACGCGGTAATTAGGCAAGAAGACTACTTTTAGTTTATCACTAATACGCGTATCCGCATTTATACGGGCACCAATTACATTAATTGCACGGATAATATTCTTCGCTACATCGTAACCCGGTGCAGCTTTTGCCGCAAAAATAAATACACGTGGTACAATATCTAGGTTTGGATTTTGTATTAATCGGCGATAAAGCGCCATGATGTGTAGCAAATTAAGATGCTGACGTTTGTATTCATGGAGTCGCTTAATTTGCACATCAAATAAGCTATCTGGAGACACACAAATCGCACATTCTTGGAAAATAACTTCCGCTAAATCTACTTTATTCGCGCGCTTAATCTCCATGTACTTTCTTTGGAACGCCTTATCGCTCGCGTGCTGTTCTAGTTTTTTTAACTTATCTAGTTCACGCGGCCAGGTACGATCTTTGAGCGTTTCCGTAATAAGATGCGCTAGTCTTGGATTACACTCTAAGAGCCAACGGCGCGGTGTAATTCCGTTTGTTTTATTCTGGAATTTATTTGGATACAGCGAATCAAATTCAGGGAATAATTGCTTACGAAGAAGCGCCGTATGCAATGCAGCAACCCCGTTCACCGAGTGTGAACCTACAACAGCCAAATTCGCCATTCTGACATATTTCTGCCCATTCTCTTCAATGAGTGAGCATATACGCTTTTTCTCAATGTCCCCTGGCCACTTCGTTTCACATAACGTCATTAAGCGTTCATTAATTTCAAAAATGATTTGAAGATGACGTGGTAGTACACGCTCAAAGAGCGGAACGCCCCACTTCTCTAGCGCTTCTGGTAAAAGGGTATGATTTGTGTAAGCAAATGTTCTGGTTGTGATACCCCACGCCTTTTCCCAGCTGATTCCTTCTTCATCAACTAAGATGCGCATAAGTTCGGCTACAGCCACAGCAGGATGCGTATCATTGAGTTGGATTGCAGCCTTCTCGCTTAAATTATCCCACGAATTCTTTTTATTTCTAAAGTGCCTACGAATGAGATCCCTTAATGAACAAGCAACAAAGAAGTATTGTTGAACAAGACGCAGTTCCTTTCCGCTCTCCGTTTTATCATTGGGATATAAAACTTTTGAAATCGTCTCACCTACGGCTTTTTCATGCACAGCATCAACATAACTTCCTGAATTAAATATATTCAGATCGAAATCCTCACTTGCCCGTGAAGCCCACAAACGGAGCAGATTTACAGTCTTAGTTCCATAGCCAGCGATTGGAATATCGTGCGGTACACCAATCACAGTTTTGTAATCAACCCATTTTGGCTTTGAATTTCCTTGGTCATCAAAAATATTAACGACTCTACCATACAAGTGAACGTCCTGAGAAAATTCTGGATGAACAATTTCCCATGGATTACCAAACGGCATCCAGCGATCCGGAAATTCTACTTGATGCCCATTCGCAAACTCTTGTTTAAAAAGTCCGAATTCATAATGAATTCCATAGCCTAGAGATGGATAATCTAAGGTCGCCATCGAATCCAAAAAGCAGGCAGCTAAGCGCCCTAGTCCACCATTACCAAGTCCCATATCAACTTCAGCTTCTCTTACTTTAGTAAAATCAACACCTAGGGATTTAAGCGCCTGATGTGCTACATCAGACAAGCCGCTCGCGAGTAGATTATTCTCAAACAATCTACCCATTAAATACTCGAGTGAAAAATAATAAACACGGCGCGCATTCTTAGCATTATGTACAGATTGCGTTTGTATTAAGCGGTCATGAATCGTATCGCGAATAGCTAGCGAGGTTGCAATCCACCAATCGTGTGAAGTCGCTGTATCTGCAGGGCGTGCAAGCGTTGAAATCAAGTGACGCAAAATAAGCGCCTTAAAAGCCTCAGCTTGATCATTTAATGAAGCAGTTGAACCTGAAGCAGCTTTAGTCGTAGCAGATGTTGGCATATATGTAATCTATACAGCAGTGAATGTGCCGAATATCTATCTCAAACACCCTTCACTAAAAAGCCAATCTATAGTGCATTAACGGCTCGTAAATCGGCGATTTAACTCGGCCTGATCTAGTTCAAAAAAGACCGGCCTTCCCCGAGGAGATATAAGTGGTTTTTTTGTCGCAAATAAATCATCAATAAGGACTTGCGGCTTAATATCTTTACTCTCAACTCCCTTTGCCACTTGCTTTAAGGCTGCCATCTTAGCCACATGCTCCTGTATGAAGCTAAGCCCTAAACTCGTTAGATTTTCTTCTCTTAAAGCGGCTATCATATCTTTTAGAAATTGCTCAGCATCACCCACCTCAAGCCAAGCAGGCACCGACTCGATACGATAAAAATGCCGGCCAAATTCGGCGATTATAAAACCATAGCTCTCAAACACAGCTTTATGATCTAAAAGGAGGGCTGAACTAACTGGATCCAAATCTAAGGAAAGTGAAACAAGGAGTGCTTGGCTTGGAACACGCTGCGAAATGCATTCATTTAAAATGCGCTCATACCAAATTCTTTCTAACGCAGCTTTATAGTCCAATACCACAATTCCTACCTGCGTATCATAGAGTAAATAGCCTGTTTGACTAGCACCCAAGTACTTCCACGGAATACGCGTACTTACGTTAGCATCCTTTACAACCACATCAGGTACCGCTTTAGGAGTCGGAGCCGTTTGTACATAGGGCTGAGCGATTTCACTGACCTGAGGTGTAGAACTTCCAAGGCTTGTGAGTGGATTTTTAAATTCACCAAGCGAAAGCTTACTAACCGGAACTCCAACGACTTGCTGCGGAACTTTATGATCCGCCCAGCGTTTTAATACACTTAAAATAGCCCGCAACACGACCGATCGTATGCGATTATCTTCTTTAAATTTAATTTCCCGTTTTGCCGGGTGAACATTCACATCTACACCTGAAGGATCACAGGTTAGAAATAAAACGACCTGAGGATATTTTCCTTTTACCAAAAAAGCACTGTAGGCTTCTGTGATCGCAAAATTCAAAGTGCGGCTATCTACAGGTCTACCATTTACAAAGGTAAGCATATCATGACGACTCGCTTTACTATCAGCCGGCAATGCGATTAATCCCGATAATTTAACTCCTTCATCTTCATAATTAAGATCGAGCATCGTTTTAACACTAGCCCCACCAAGCACTTCACTCGCTCTGTCTTTTAAATGAGAACATACAGCAGACCTAATAATAAATTTTGTATCTTCTTTTAAACTAAAAGCTACATCGGGACGAGCCAGTGCATACAAACGTACCGTCTGTATAATATGAGCTGCTTCAGTCGTATCTGTTTTCAAGAATTTACGACGCGCTGGTACTGAATGAAATAAATGAGAAACCTCTATTGTCGTTCCTACAGCTCTACCGCAGTCTCTTACATGGAGAACTTTACCTGCGTCCACATGCACATGGGTCCCTGGTGAATTATCATCTGATTTGGTTTCGAGAATAAAATCAGAGATACTTGCAATTGATGGAATCGCTTCTCCTCTAAACCCGTAGCTGTGCAATTTATCTAAATCTTTTGTGAGTGATATTTTACTCGTTGCATGCCTTTGAAGCGATAGCAAGGCATCCTCTCGGTTCATCCCACAGCCATTGTCTTCGATACGTATATACTCTCTACCCGCTTGCCTAAATTCTATATCAATACGTGTTGCACCGGCATCGAGTGCATTTTCTAGCAGCTCCTTTACTACAGCGGCTGGACGTTCGATTACCTCACCAGCAGCGATTTGATTAGCTACTGTGTCGGATAAAACGTGAATCGTTGGAGTTGTACTCAAGCCTTAGGAAAAAAGCGAAGCCCACCGTTTAATTTCAGATACGACATTACGATGACTTGGCATACCCGTTCCTTTACGAGCCTGCATTGCATGCTCGAGATTAAAAATGGATGCCCAATTTTTTCCAAAGCGCTTATTGATCTTTAGAACATCATCAGTCGATAATTTATCAAGAGCCACGCCTTGTTTTTCAGCTAAAGCTACAATATGCCCAACAGCGTGATGCGCATCCCTAAACGCTACTCCACTGCGTACGAGATGATCCACGAGGTCTGTCGCTAGTAGCGCAGGATCTTTTGCTGCGTCTCTACATTTTCTTGCGTTAACACGCAGTCCTGAGACGACGCCAGCAAGTACCTCACTGCATATTAGAGTCTGATCTAAGCTATCAAAAAGCGGCTGCTTGTCCTCCTGCATATCACGGTTGTAGGTAAGAGGTAACCCTTTCATAAGGGTGAGTAAGGTATGGAGATTACCCTGCAGACGCGCTGATTTACCTCTGAGTAATTCACATGAATCTGCATTCTTCTTTTGAGGCATTAAGGAAGAACCCGTTGAGAAAGCATCCGATATTTGAACAAATCCAAATTCTGCACTACTCCAGATAACGAGGTCTTCTGCGATACGTGAAAAATGCACTCCAGCAATTGCACAAGCGGATGCAAATTCTAAACACAGATCTCTGTCAGAGACCGCGTCCATGGAATTATGCGTTACTTGCGGCTTACCTTTCTTGTCGACAAAACCAAGTAGTTTAGCCGTGTATTCTCTGTTAAGAGGAAGCGTAGTGCCTGCAATAGCACCAGATCCTAATGGACATACATTAGCGTGATTTGAAACATCATTTAAACGAACGATATCGCGCTGCAACATTTCTACCCAGGCAAGAAAATGATGAGAAATATAAACAGGCTGAGCCCGTTGTAGATGGGTATAACCAGGAATGATAACGCCTAAGTTTCTTTCAGCAGCCGCAAGAATCTCAATTTGAGCAAGTCTTAATTTAGCACTTAGTTTTGCACAGGCATCTTTTAAAAATAAACGAATATCCGTTGCTACTTGGTCATTACGACTTCTACCGGTGTGCAATTTAGCTGCGGCAGGTACACGTTTTGTGAGCGCTTGTTCGATATTCATGTGCACGTCTTCAAGTGCGACACTCCACTTAAACGTACTCTCTACGATTTCTTTATGAATACGGTCTAGACCTGCCGAAATCGCCTTTGCTTCTTTTTTCGATAATATACCTACATGCGCTAGCATGGCAGCATGGGCTTTACTTCCAGCAATATCAAAGGGAGCTAACCGTTTATCAAAGGATACGGATTCGCTAAATTGAAGCATGAGTTCAGCTGGTGCTGCTGAAAAACGACCACCCCATGTGACTTGCTTAGACTTTGCCATATAAGAGCCATTTGACCCGTAAATGCCCTGTGGCGCAACGAGATATTTACTTTGAATTTAGGTCCCATCTAGGCATAACTAATCGTTTATGGGTCTTTTCTTTAAACGCATAATCTTTGTGAGCCTCCTAGGCTTCGCTTTCATTAATGAAGGGTTATGCCAAAAGCTCTCTGAATTTAACCAAGTTGATGTTACAGCTGTCACCAAGTGGTTTCAAATAGCCAATGTTACATTAACTCCATCGAGTTTTTTAAGACAAGGAAGTGCGTATACGGCTTCCTACAAAGCGGAGGTAAGTCCTTTTTCCTTTTATAGTGAAACGGGAATATTGCGTATTCCTATACCCGAAAGTGAACTGCAAAAACTCGCTAATCTTCAAGCCATATTATTTAAGGGAACAGCCACCCGCTTAGATGGACGTGTAAGATCAGTAAAAGGCGAAGTTATACCTAAAACAAAGTCCACCGGAATACTTCACATCACCCTGTTTTATAATCGATTTATTACGCTTAAATTTGATACGACCTATAACTTACCGCTAGCTTCGAGTATAAAATAATCGATTTTAAGCCCAGTTAAATTCGATTACTTTTTCTACGTCTGATGCTAAACTAATATGCACAGGACAATTCTTAGCAGTCGTTTGCATTAATCCCTCAGGTAGCAATTTAGCAGACTGCGGCATCCATAACTTAACCACTAGACGCGCAATTTTCCGTGGAGCACTCGCGGTCATTTCTTTAGTTACTTCATAGCGAATACCATCAAGTTCAACACCGTGTTTACGCGCAACTAAAGCCATCGTCGTGACGATGCAGGTTGCTAAAGCCGTAGCGACAAGATCCGTTGGAGAAAAAGCCTCCCCTTTACCTTGATTATCTCTAGGTGCGTCCGTTGAAATAACGGTACCAGACGGACCATGCTTAGCATTACAATGCAAACCGCCTTCATAGACTCCAGTAATAGTAACCATGGCTATTACTCTAGGTACATAATGCGCTAAGAGGCAATACAGCACTGCTTTTAAGAGAAAAAAGCAGGCACCTTACCAGTTGCCTAGGTACCTATTTTTAACCTAATGTTAAACCATGCATTCTCATATGACTAACCTTACCCCAAGACTGCTACTCTGCACTGCAATTACCTTGATAGGAATTGGTCTGCAGACAGCTCAAGTAAAAGCAGAAAATCCTCTGCTTACTGAAAGTACACTTCAGTATCAGTATCCTCGTTTTGATTTAATTAAGAGTACTGATTTTGCTCCTGCTTTTAAAATTTCAATGGAAAGACACTCCAAAGAAATTGAAGCTATCGCAAATAACCCAGAGGCCCCTACTTTTGAAAATACGATCATAGCACAAGAAAAGGCAGGCAAAGATTTCAATCGTGTATCAACAACCTTCTTCAATCTTTCAGGAGCGAACACCGACCCTATCATTGATGAAACTGAAAAAAACGTAGCTTCAAAAATCTCTGCTCACCAAGACTCCATCTATTTAAATAAAGCACTCTATGCGCGCGTTCACAACCTATACGAAAATCGGTTTAAGCTTAACTTAGACGCTGAATCCATTCGTTTAGTGGAACGTTACGAACAAGACTTCGTTCGTGCAGGAGCTAAATTAAATGACGCTCAGCAAGAGAAGATTAAGCAAATTAATGCAGAACTAGCTACCCTAACTGCACAATTTGGACAAAACGTATTAAAAGAAAAAAATGCTTCTGAAATTATTTTAGATTCTGCTGCTGAATTAGACGGTTTAAGCAGTGACCAAATTGCTTCCGCTGCAGCCTTCGCTAAAGAAGAAGGTCATCCAGGAAAATATATCGTTCACATTTTAAATACCACAGGACAACCCTTCTTATCACAGTTAAAGAATCGCTCTACACGTGAGCGCCTAATGAAAGCATCTCTAGCACGTGGTACGCGCGGTGGTGCTTTTGATAATCAAAAAACGCTGGTTCGTATTGTTGAACTACGTGCAGAACAAGCAGAGCTACTCGGCTATCCTAGCCATGCTGCTTACAAGATTGAAACGGAAACAGCAAAAACAGTAGGTGCAGTAAATAAACTCTTAGCTCAATTAGCACCACCAGCTGTGGCAAATGCTAAAAAAGAAGCAGCTGAACTACAAAAGATGATCGATTCTGAGCACGGCAACTTCCAACTCGCCGCTTGGGACTGGGCTTACTACTCAGAAAAAGTACGCAAAGCTAAATACGCTTTTGATGAATCTCAATTAAAGCCTTATTTTGAATTAAACCACGTATTAACGGATGGTGTTTTCTATGCAGCCCATGAACTGTATGGTCTTTCGTTTGTAGAACGTCACGACCTACCTGTCTACAATCCTGATGTACGTGTCTTTGAAGTCTTCGATAAAGACGGAACATCACTCGCTCTCTTCATGGAAGATTTCTACTCACGTGCTTCAAAACAAGGCGGCGCATGGATGAATGAGTACACCACCCAATCATTCTTACTTAATACACATCCTGTGGTCGCTAACCACCACAACATTCCTAAGCCAGCAGCAGGACAGCCTACCTTGCTAACGTTTGATGAGGTAACAACCCTATTCCATGAATTTGGTCACGCCTTACACGGCATGTTCTCTCATGTTAAATACCCAACATTCGCAGGAACCAATGTGCCTCGTGACTTCGTTGAATTTCCATCTCAAGTAAATGAAATGTGGGCTGCTTGGCCTCAGGTTGTAAGCCACTACGCTAAACACTATCAAACAGGTCAGCCAATTCCACAGGCTTTACTTGCTAAGATGTTAGCAACGCAAAAATTCAATCAAGGCTTTGCCACAACAGAATACTTGTCAGCATCTCTGATCGACCAAGCTTGGCACCAGCGTAAAGCAGGAGACGTCCCAACAGATGTCCCTGCATTTGAAGCAGAAAGTTTAAAGAAAGTCGGCCTTGATTTTGCAGCTGTACCACCTCGTTACCGCAGCACCTATTTTGCACACGCTTTTTCAAACGGATATTCAGCCGGTTATTATTCCTATATCTGGGCTGATGTCTTAGTTGCAGATAGTATCGAGTGGTTTACGACTCACGGTGGATTACTAAGAAGTAGCGGTGATCACTTTAGAGAAGCCTTACTCTCACAAGGTGACAGCAAAGATCCTATGGATTTATTTAAAAACTTCACAGGATCGGGACCTGACGTTGTACCACTACTTAAGAAACGCGGTCTCTTACAGCAAAAGCCTGTATCTATTAACGACCAAATCGGAACTAAGACACCCCATTATGGAACTTGGGGCTATGATAGCACTGGCCAAGATAAGAGTGTTCAACCAGGTACCGACTTTTTCAATTTCGCAAACGGTACATGGTATAAAAATGAAACCATCCCTTCAGACCGCACCCGCTACGGTAATTTCGATAAGCTAACTATCTTATCAGAAAACCGCACCCGTAAGATCATTGAAGATGCAGCAGCTCACCCTACAACGCCAGCTACCCAACGTATCGCTGCAGCCTACAACTCATTCATGAACGAGGAGCGCGCTAACAAACTTGATGCCGCACCGCTTGCTCAAGACCTTGCGACTATCCGTTCTGAAAAAACATACGACGACGTAGCTGCCGTTATGGGTGCAAGTAAGTTTAGAATCCCTAATACGCTCTATCACGTCATGATTTCAGCCGATGCTAAATCACCTAAAAAGTATACCGTACTCATTGCTCCAGGTGGCTTAGGACTACCAGACCGTGATTATTATCTAGAAAAATCACTCGCTCCTAAAAAAGCTCAGTATCAAGCGTACGTAAAACAACTCTTAGAATTAATTAAATGGGATAATCCAGACGCAAGTGCTGCACAAGTTGTTGCTTTTGAAACTAAGATCGCAGAAGCAAGTTGGACACGCGCTCAAATGCGTGAACGTGAAAAAACATACAATCCAATGACCGTTGCAGAGCTTCAAGCTTATGCTCCTGGATTCAACTTTAGAGCCCTTTTAGATAATTCAAAATTAACCGCAACTAATCGCCTCATCGTTACAACGAACACCGCGTTCCCAAAGATTAGCGCTATTTTCGCACAGACTCCAATCGCTACAATTCAAGCATGGCAGGCATTTCACTTAGCGGATGAAACAGCTAGCATCTTATCCAGCGATTTCGTGAAAGCAGAGTTCAACTTTAGAGAAAAAGCTCTAGCAGGACAGCCTGAGATGAAACCGCGCTGGAAACGTGGTGTTGCCTTAGTAAACGGAATCTTAGGCGAACAAGTTGGCGAAGCTTATGTTGCACAATACTTCCCTGAGGAATCTAAGAAAAGCATGGATGCATTAGTACATGATTTAATTACAGTCATGCACCACCGCATTGAAAATCTTGATTGGATGAGCCCACAGACAAAAGCAAAGGCTCTAGAAAAACTCTCAAAGTTCACTATTAAAATTGGCTATCCAACCAAATGGAAAGACTACTCTTCACTCAAATTATCGACTGAAGACATTTACGAAAATCTCGTACAAAATGATTCCTTTGAGTGGAACTACCGCCTAGCTCGTATCAACGAACCTGTTGATAAGCTTGAGTGGGGAATGACACCACAAACCGTTAATGCGTACTACAACTCAATTAATAATGAGATTGTTTTCCCGGCAGCAATTCTTCAACCACCCTTCTTCGACATTAATGCTGATATGGCGATTAACTATGGCGGTATCGGTGGCGTCATTGGTCACGAAATGACCCATGGATTTGATGATCAAGGACGCAAATCAGATGGAGATGGGGTTCTTAATGATTGGTGGACAAAGGAAGATGCAGAACGCTTCAAAGCCCAAGCAGACCGCCTTGCTGCTCAGTACAGCCAATTTGAACCTGTAAAAGGTTATTTCGTTAATGGACGCTTAACCTTAGGTGAAAACATTGCTGATCTTGGTGGATTACTACTTGCCCTAGATGCCTACCATGCATCACTAAACGGTAAACCAGCACCAGTTATAGACGGACTTACGGGTGACCAACGTGTGTTCTTGGGTTGGGCTCAAGTGTGGCGCGATAAAGTGCGTGATGATGCAGCTATCGTACGCATCAAAAGCGACCCGCACTCACCTGCTCATTTCAGAGTAAACGGACCTATGCGTAATAATCCAGGTTGGTACGAAGCCTTTGGAATTTCACCAAGTGACCCAATGTACATAGCTCCAGAGAATAGAGTACATATCTGGTAATACAGATTGTTCCACAAGTTATTTACTCACAAGTAAGGTGCTAAAATTAGCACCTTACTTTTTTTGTTTTTCTCGCTCGATATGAGATACAATTAAAATAAAGAAAACTAAGACTAGATTAAATAATACAATCTGCAGTGGTAGAGGTAGTGAATAGACAAGACATACGACTGGAACCCAGATAATTAAATTAGCAATCAATGTGGGTAATATTGTTCTACGGTACCATCCGCCAGATTTTATATCTGCTAAGATAGGACTTAACTTAAGGCCCGAGTGATTAAACATCACCCCTAATACAGTCAGAGGTACAGCAAAAAGCGGACAGTATATAAACTGATCGCATAGCATTTTTAAAAACACGGTAAAAACATGCGTACTAGGTCCGAAAACAATAGCCTGCAAGCGGTACCAAGCCTCAATTTCAAGTCCCTTGTATGCCCAAAAAAGTAAAAGAAAGATACAGTTTTTAAGCTGATATTCACTACGCAGTTGAGTATTTTGTCTTAAATATAAAAAAGGTAAAAGACCCCCACATAATGCGGTAATCAAAACGGGAAATAATAACCCAATCTTACTGCGGATAAAATTTAGGTATTCAAATCCGGCATGCACAAAAGGAGATTTATAATAACCTAAAACCAGAATAAAACCGATACCCCAAAGCACTAACCCAGGAACAAGATTTGCTTTAGCAGCACGTATACTTGAACGCCAGGGAGCTTCATTAGTATTGGAAATATAGATTTCAGATTCAGTCATTATATGTGGAGCAATACATCAACTCGTCTCCACGGGTGTGAATCCTCGTCTAAGCACGTTCTCAACGATTGACTTAGGAAATAGAAAATTCTGCAAGTATTCATTTCCTCCAGCCTTAGTGCCACCACCCGACATTTTATAGCCGCCAAATGGGTGCCTTTCAACCATAGCTCCCGTAATAGATCTATTTAAGTAGAGATTGCCCACATGAATCTCATTGATCGCTCTGTGTAAGGCTTTAGGACTGCGAGAAAATAAGCCTCCAGTAAGTGCATACTCAGAGTCATTTAAAATACTAAAAGCTTCTGTTAAAGATTTTGCTTTAATGATCGCAACAACAGGACCGAATATTTCCTCTCTAGCGATTCTCGCACTCGCTTTCACATTCACAAATACGGTAGGAGGAACATAGTAACCTTCTTTAGGCGTAATACCCTGAAAAGCTATTTTAGCTTCCGTTTTTCCTACCTCGATAATATTGAGAATCTTTGTTTGAGCTTCCAAATCAATTACAGGACCAATTACAGTACCTGGCATACTCGGATCACCTATGGGATAAGATTCACATGCCGCAATAAAGCGTTCAACGAAGCGCCCGTAGACTTCTTCTAGCACAATGAGCCGAGACAAAGCAGAGCATTTCTGACCACTAAAGCCAAATGCACTATAAAGTGCTGCGGGAATCGCCTCATCAAGATCGGCATCGTTATCAATAATGAGTGCATTTTTACCACCCATTTCACAGACTACTTTTTTTAAGTTCTGTTGCCCTAATTGCACCTTGCCAGCTGCTTCCCAAATTTTGCAACCCACGCTGCGCGATCCTGTAAAGGCGATAAAATCGATATTCTCGTGAGCTACCAAGTGAGCACCGACTTCTTCACCAGCCCCTGGTAAAAACGCAAGAACCCCATCAGGTACACCTGCTTCGGTTAAAATATCCATAAGCAGTGAAGCAATCCCTGTTGTTTGCTCTGCGGGTTTCATAATAACTGCATTACCTGCTACAAGTGGCGCAACGACCAAGCCAGTTAATATAGCTAAAGGAAAATTCCAGGGGGCAATAGCAACACCTACTCCACGTGGAGTCCATAGCTGTGTGCATCTTTCTCCAGGAACATCTTGCGTCAAACGTTGAGTCTGAAGTGTTTTAATTTCTTTTGCATAATAACGGCAGAAATCAATCGCTTCAGATATATCCCCATCCGCTTCTAACCACGGCTTACCTGCTTCATAAATTTCCCAGGCATTTAATTCAAAGCGGCGCCTCTCCATAATCTCCGCTGCTTTAAGTATTATTTGTACGCGTTCTTCAAGATGTACTTGGCTCCATACTTTAAAACTTGCGCGTGCTACTTCTACAGCGTGATCAGCATCCTTACAGGTTGCCTTAGCCCAATAACCTATAATCTGACTTGGCTTAGCAGGATTGACCGATTCAACCCAGATACGATCTGTAATTTTTTTCCCATTAATAATAATCGGCCATTTTTTACCTAAAGAATTTAGTACCTCTGAAATTGCAAGCTGCTGCATTTGCCTTGAGCTTTGTTGAGTAAAATCTGTATTCGCTACATTAACGAACGCGTCTGTTTTAATTGCCGACCTCTTTAGTGGTTCATGAGCACTATCAATTGCATCGTTAGGATTACTAATTAACTGAGCAACCGAGGCTTCTTCTCTGTTTCTAAGCCTAAGAAATCCTTCGTTTGATGTATTTTCAAGCAGACGTCTGACTAAATACGCCATTCCTGGCAATAATTCTCCAACAGGACAGTACTCCCTTACCCTGTGCCCCAACTGTAAGAGCGAGGCTTTAAGTTCATCTGCCATACCATAAAGTGCCTGAAACTCATAAGCCTTCGGATCAATCCCACGTAACTCAGCTTGCACAATAGCATGCGCACAACTTCGCACATTATGAGAAGCAAAGTTAGATGTAACTAGATCACTATTATCAAGTAATAATAAAGTGAGCTTTTCGTAATTAGCATCAGACTGTGGTTTCTTCTGCCACACAGGAATTGGCCAACCTTTCTGTTGGGCAAGTATCGTCTCTGAATCCCAATAGGCTCCTTTCACAAGACGAACACTGATGGCACGCTTGTGCATTCTTGCCCAGGCGATAAGTTGAGTAAGATCAACTTCACTTTCACGCAGATAAGCTTGAATCGCTATTCCAATGTCTGGTTTCTGAGAAAATTCAGGTTCGATAAAAATGGATTTAAATAATTCTAAGGTCAGATCCTTGAGCTTATAGCTCTCCATATCAAAATTGATGAATGCACCCACTTCAATCGCTCTTCTTAAAATAGGTCGAAGCCTAGCTTTAAGCGCATGAATCGAAGCCTGGGGATCAGCTGGGTGAACATCAGGTGTTAGTGCAGATACTTTTACTGAAAGATTAAGCCTGGGCAAACTACCGTGAGAACCTATATCACTAAAACACGGGATTAGGTTTGATTGGTAATAGTTCGATACTGAATCCAAAACTTCAAGATTACGCTGTAAAAAAATATCTGCCTCAGAGGCATTAATCACAGTTTCGCCTAAAAGATCAATCGTCGTAGCGATACCTAAACTTTCATTCTTCTTAATTTGTTTAATTAACTCATCACCCGTACGTGCAGCGACAAACTGACTTGCCATATCTACAATCTGAGCTTTTACAGGCGCAGCTATAAGTGCAGGTGCAAAAGAGGAAGCAGCTAAGCCAGCTTTGAGAGCAGGATTAAGCTCAACAGCTTTATCTCCAAGGTATTCTTGAAGATGGCGAACAATTTCTGAAGAAGAATTAAGAGAGGGTAAAACATCTACGAATCTAAACAGATGTGTTTTAAAAACAGGATCCTTCATAGACCAATCCATGATGCGTGCATATGCACCCTTCTTTGAGAAAAGAGCAGCCTGAGGCTGCTTATCTATAAGCGCAAAGAGTGCTTCAGCTTTGGCGCGAATTAAGTGCTCTACTTTCGGATCACCAGAAACAATAACAGGCATGGGGTTCCTTTATGATTAACGTATCCAAAGATAAGTTATATAGCAAGGCAGCCTCACATTTTAGTTGTGAGCATGAAAGCACCTACCTCTTAATCCAATGCATACATAATTATCTTAAAATCTATAAGCACATCCCTGAGGTTCACCCGATAATACGTACACAGTTTAGGTATTAGTTATTTGGATAAGATAAATTTAGTTCGTAGTCGAGAGGACTCTTATAACCAAGTGATGAGTGTGATCTCTTTCGGTTATAGAAGCCCTCGATGTAATCAAAAATCGCTGCCTTGGCCTCATCTCTTGTTCTAAACGTGCATCGGAAAATCAGTTCATGCTTAAGCGTGCTCCAAAAAGATTCCATTGCAGCGTTATCATAGCAGTTTCCTTTGCGACTCATTGAAGCTATCATTCCATTTTCATCTAATTGAGTTCGATAATCTTCGCTCGTGTATTGGATCCCACGATCTGAGTGATGGATGAGTCCAGGCTCCGGTCTGCGACGTTCTATTGCCATTTTAAGAGCACTCAGTGGTAAACGTGTATGCAAGGTCGAGTCCATTGACCAACCTACTAGCTTACGGCTATAGCGGTCCAATACGCCTGCAAGATACAACCATCCCTCATGAGTAGGTATATACGTTATATCGCTTACCCAGACCTGATTCGGACGTTCTGGCAGCGGCATATCTCGTAAAAGATTAGGTGCTATGGGTTGATCATGGTTACTATCCGTAGTACGGACTCGGTAACGGCGTTTCGTACGCCCTATAATTCCAACTTCACGCATTAACCTAGCTACTCGGTTATGACCCACGCGTATCCCACGATCTTGTAAGTCTTTTGTTATACGCGGGCTTCCATACGTTGCTTAGGCTCCTCTCGTGGATCTGCTTAATCTCCAATAGAAGCGTCTTATCAGACGCTTCTCGTACAGACTTAGCCTTTGTCCAATCGTAGTAGCCACTACGTGATACACCCAGCGTTTGACATAAAACTGTGATGCTATGTTCAGCACTCATCGTTTTTATTAGGGCATACCGCTCGGTGGTGTTTGCGAGAGTATGCCCGCTGCTTTTTTTAGTATTTCACGCTGCTCTGTCACTCGAGCCAGCTCCTTTTTAATTCGAGCTAATTCAACTTTGTATTCTGCGAGCGTTGTCGGCTCTCTCTCAGGTTCTACTTGTTTTATCTCTTTCATATCTCGTCCCCACTTATACAGATCAAATACGCTCACTCCTAGCTCTTTTGCAGTAAATTCTGCTGATCTTCCGCTATTCATCCACATACGCACTGCCTGCTCTTTGAATGATTTATCGTAACGGTTACGTCTTTCTCGGATTATACGTAAGCGTCCGGCGGAGTACCTATGTATAAATATT
>Ga0364887_10189_pt1 | contig 42296 bp, 23 predicted proteins | sample ExccelJu500001D4_4_FD_206924 | JGI IMG/M metagenome (GOLD analysis project Ga0364887, IMG submission 206924) | Enriched cells from Trout Bog Lake Hypolimnion, Wisconsin, USA - BchlTB.July23.5000.01.D4 | ecosystem: Environmental > Aquatic > Freshwater > Lake > Hypolimnion/Profundal zone | place...
ATTACCTGTCCGAGTACATTGGTTACTTCTATAGTTACCTCCTGCTCGTCAACAGATGAAAGTGTACCTTTTACGGTAAATGTACCATTGTTAGGATTTGGTACCAGGCGGATATCGCCGGTCATTGTGCTGACTGGCTTAACACCTACATTGGCAGAATGTACTGTAAATGAACCACTACCCAGAAGATAACCACATGCATTGCTGTCAGCAACCTGGCAATTCACTACATCCAGATCATTCAGTGTTGAAGTATACAATACTGAAGAAACAGCTCCTGGAATAATTGCTCCGTTCACAGACCACTGGTATACCGGACTTACACCCGGATTGGCAACAGCAGCTGTAAGGGTGTCGTTATAAAGCACTGTACCTACATTAGCTCCTGAATTGAGGCTGATAGTAACTACAGGCGACAGGCTGGTCTGTGTACTGAAAGTGAGATTGTTGCTCAGCACAGTACCCGCTGTTACGCACTGGTAGCTGCTGGTCATTGTGCAGAACAGAACATCACCGTCTGATGGTATGTAGGTAAATACACTACCGCTGCCCACTGGCACACCACCCAGTCTCCAGGAATAAGAAGGAGCAATACCGCCATTTACCGGAGTAGCAGTGATATCTACCGTTGTACCCTGGCAAACCGTTGTTGAAGGCGATGCTGCAATAGTTACAGAAGGTGTAATATCAGCTCTTACTGTCATTGTAACAGAACCATTAGCTGTTGCTGGCAGAGGACATGGTTCATTGCTGGTCATATCTACACTGATTACGTTGCCGTTAGAAGGTACAAATGTATATGAGCTTCCGGTAGCGCCGGTCAATATACCGTTAACATACCATGCGAATGTTGGTAATCCACCACCATTAACAGTCAGGGCTGAGAAGGTAACCGTTGTACCTGAACAAACTGTATCTCCAATACCCGTAGATATGGTTACTGAAGGCACAACAGAAGGCATAATGGTTATTACAGCTGTGCCGGTCATATCCGAGGAACAGGTTGTAGTTGCATTAACTGCTACTACACTGTATGTTCCTGCTGTATGCACACCAAAGCTGATAGCGCTGCCTGTTCCGGCTACAGCGCCTGGAATCAATGAAGTGCCATTGTACAGCTCATAATTCACACCTATATCAGAACCGCTCAAGCCTACAAGTGAACCAGTTGTGCTGGCACAATATGCGCCGCCGCCGGTTACTGTATAAACACCTGGCAATGCACTTACAGATACAACTACACTTCCTGCCATTGCATTGGTACAACCTGTTGCTGTATTGGTAGCAGTAACTGTATAAATACCTGCAGTGGTAACCAATCCGAAGTTAATGGCGCTTCCTGTTCCTGCAACCGGTGCAAAAACTGAAGCACTACCTAATTTCAACTGGTAAGTGATTCCTGTTGCGGTGCCGCTTAATCCAATATTAACACCTGTTCCGCCGGTACAATAGTTACCGCCGCCATTAACTGTAAATGCTGCTGGTAATGCATTCAGAGAAACTGTAGCTGAATCGGACATCTCACTGTGGCAGGATGTTACCGGATTTGTTGCAGTTACATAATAAGTACCGGCAGTTGTCTGAGGACCGAAATTCAGCGCTCCATTGGTACCTGCCAGACTGGTAACTGGTGTAGTTCCCAGATACAACTGATAGTTGATACCTGAATCCGATGCATTAACACCTATATCAACACCGGCAGTACCTGCACAATAACTACCGCCACCCACTACAAAATAAGTGGTTGGCAACGGATTAACTACTACCGATGCGCTGCTCAGCATATTGCTGGTACATCCCGTAGTTGCATTAACGGCTACTACTGTATAGGTGCCGCTTGTTGTCTCAGGCCCGAAAGTCAGAGAATAACCTGTTCCGGCAACGGTAGCAACCGAAGTTGATCCGTTCCATAAATGATAATTAATACCTACATCAGATCCACCCTGGTAAACCGATACACCTGCACCACCTGCGCAGAAGCCGCCGCCACCGGAAACGGTATATTGTGATGGCAAAGGATTAATAACTACAGATGGGGTATCGTTCATTGTGCTCGAGCAGGTTGTTGCTACGCTTGTGGCTATAACTTTATAAGTACCTGCAGATGTCTGAAGACCATAATTGATAGTAAATCCGGTACCTGAAACAGGGCCTCCTACTGCTACCGATCCGAGATACAACTGGTATTGTGTACCTATATCAGATCCGTTGAGGGAAATAGCTACACCTGAACCACCAAGGCAATATCCTGTGCCACTGGCAAGAACATTGTACGTTGTCGGTAACGCGCTGATACCGATAGAAGGACTGCCTACCATATTGATACTACAGCCGGTAGATGCATTTGTTGCTGTTACAAAATAGGTACCGGTAATTGTCTGCAGACCAAAATCAAGGCCTGTACCTGTACCTGCATATGAATACAAAGGAACAATACCGCGGTATAATTCATAATTCACACCTGTTGTAGAATTGCTCAGGCCAATATGCTGACCAGCACCACCAGGGCAGTAGTTGCCGCCGCCGGTCACTGTATCAACTACCGGTAACGGATTAACTGTGATGGTTACGCTGCCGGTCATTGTGCTTGTGCAAAGTGTAGAAGTATTAGTTCCAACAACAGTATAAGTTCCGCCTGCTGTCTGTAAACCAAAGTTGATTGCTCCTGAACCGCCAGCCTGAGGCAGGCCGGTTGCTGTTGTGCCATTGTATAACTGGTAGCTGATACCTGAACCTGAACCAGTGATACCCACATTAAGGCCTGTGCCGCCTGCGCAGTAACTGCCACCGCCGGTAACCGCATAAGTTGATACTGGCAATGGATTAATGGATACAGATGCGCTGCTAGCCATGTTAGAAGTACATGTGGTTACCGGATTGGTAGCAACCACTGTATATGTACCTGCTGCAGTCTGGTTGCCGAAATTCAACGGGCCGGTAACGCCGCCAAACGGAGTGCCGACATTCGTTGACCCCAGTTTCAGCTGGTAACTGATACCCGCATCAGATGAAGAAAGATTAACAGGAACTCCTGCACCACCGGCACAATAAGATCCGCCACCCGTAACATTGTAAACCAACGGCAGCGGATTGATTGAGATAGAACCGCTTCCGCTCATTGTGTTGATACAACCGGTAACTGAATTGGTAGCTACTATAGTATAAGTACCGGATCCGGTAAATACACCAAAATTAAGTGCGCTGCCTGTACCTGCCAGAGCCGGTCCTGTCATTACACCACCATAGAATAACTGGTAGCTGATAGTAAGATCAGAATTGCTTAATCCGATCGGAAGTCCTGCACCACCGGCGCAATAGCTGCCACCGCCTGTAACATTATAAGCAGTTGGCAACGGATTGAGCGATACGGTTACACTTCCGGTCATGTTATTAGAGCATCCGGTAACAGGGCTTGTTGCAATAACTGTATAGTTACCCAATGCTGTCTTGTTGCCAAAATCAATTGCTCCACCAGTGCTGGTCACAGCCAGGCCGGAAGTAGATGTACCATCATACAACTGATAGCTTACACCAGAAGTTGAACCACTGAGCTGAATATCAGATCCTGTGCCACCGGTGCAGTAGCCGCCGCCACCTGTTACAGTATAAGCAGTTGGTAATGCATAATTAGATATTACAGCTGTACCTATCATATTGCTGGTACAGGTTGTAGTTGGATCCATTGCCTGAACCGTATAAGTACCGATACCTGTATGCAGACCGAATGATACAGCTGCGCCAGTTGTTACTGCTGTCACAGAACCTACCGGAGCACCAGCCAGCATTAATATATAATTAATACCCGCAGTACCTGTGTTTAATCCGATAAGACGGCCAGTACCACCCGGGCAATAAGCGCCGCCACCAGTTACAGTATCAATTGCAGGTACGGGGTTAATTGTAACTGCTACACTACCAGTCATCGTTGAAGTACAACCTGTAGAAGTTCTTGTTGCAATAGCTGTACGGATACCATTTGATGTGTGCAGACCAAAACTGATTGCACTTCCGGTTCCGCTTACAGAAGTACCTGCTAATGCAAAACCATTGTACAACTGATAAGTAACACCTGTATCTGATCCGCTGAGACCTACAAGTACACCTGTACCACCTGCGCAATATCCGCCACCACCTGTTACGGTATAAGCGGTAGGTGCAGCATTAACTGTTATTGTCTGGCTGCCGGTCATTGCGCCGGTACAGCCAGTTAAAGCGCTGATTCCCTTAACGGTATAAACACCGCCCAGGGTCTGGTTGCCAAATGTAATTGCTGAGCCACCGCCCGGAACCACCGGCCCGATTGCAGTAGTACCATTATACAACTGATAGTTAACACCAGATACTGAACCACTTAATCCAACAGGTAATCCTGTGCCACCTGCACAATAAGGGCCACCACCTGTAACACTGAAAGCTGTAGGAGCTGAAGTAACAGTTACTGTTGCGGCACCGCTCATATTGTTGGTACAGCCTGTAGTAATGTTCCTGGCAGTAGCAGTATAAGTGCCCGCTGAAGTGAAAGAAAGGAAATCTAAACCAAGACCAGTTCCGAGAACACTGTCAACCAGTATAGTTCCGCTCCTGTATAAGTAATAGGTAGTACCCGGCTGAGAAGCGCTTAATGTAATATCTACACCAGTACCACCTGAACAATAACTGCCACCTGATGAAACTGTATATGCAGTTGGCAATGGATTAGTTGTTACTGTTACATATGAAGGAGCTGCTGGCATTGTGATATTGCAAGAGGTAGCAATATTAGTTGCAACAACATCATAGTTGCCTGCTGGTACCGGACCAAAAACAAGTGCACCACCTGTTCCTGTTATTGGAGCGCCTACAGCTATTGAGGTAGTATAATTTTTCAGCTGATAACTTACACCCAGATCAGAACCGCTCAAGGTTAAAGTAACCCCTGTGCCACCTACACAATAAGTAGAAACACCGCCTGTTGGTGATAGTGTGTAAACATTTGGTAACAATGCAACATTAACTGTGGCACTTCCAATCATATTGCTTATACAAAGGGTTGTATTATTTGTAGCGGTAACAGTATAAGTGCCCGCCACATTCACAGCAGGGAAAGTAATTGAAGATGGCGCTATGGCAGGGAAAGGAACTGAGGTTCCGGCCATTGATCCGGAGGCCGAACTTCCGTTCCATAGTTTGTAAGTATACCCTGAATAGGATGTATCCATAGAGATAAATACGCCTGTTCCTCCAATGCCACATACTGTACCTCCGCTACCGCTGGCAATGTGATTAACAGGAGGTAATGGATTAACAACCACCGTAACACTGCTTGTGGTAACACTGGTACAACCTGTAGTAGTATTGGTAGCTTTTACAGAATAAGTACCTGCCGGCAATACCGGGCTGAAGCTGAAGGCAGCGCCTGTACCGGTTACTGCAGTTCCGAAAGAAGAACCTGCGTATTGCAACTGGTAACTGTATGTAGTCGAACCTGATGGAGCCTGTGATCCGCTCAATCCAAGTGTAGAACCTGCACCACCTGCACAATATGGGTTACCAGACTGTGTCATAGGATAAATTGTAGGAGCAACACCGGCTGTTACTGATGCCGATCCCAGCATTGCATTGCTGCAACCTGTTGTAGCATTCAATCCGGTAATAGTATAGGTACCATTGGTAGTTATCAATCCGTAACTAAGCGCAGATCCTGTTGTTCCCGGCAATGTAGCTGTAGCGCCTCCGGCCAGGGTATAATTCACACCTGTCTGAGAATTGCTTAATCCTACAAGAACGCCTGTGCTTCCCGGGCAGTTAACACCACCACCTGTCACAGTATATGCTGTTGGCAGCGGATTAACCACTATTACGGAAACACCTGCCATATTATTGCTGCAGCCTGTAGTTGTATTTGTAGCAACGACGGTATAGTTACCTGCACCGCTCATTACTCCGAAAGAAACCAAACCTCCGCCACCTGCCTGCAGGCCACCTGTACCTGTGTATATAGAACCATTCAGGTATAACTGATAATTTGTACTTGTTTGTGAACCATCCAGACCTACAGCCCAACCTGCACTACCTGCGCAATAAGCGCCGCCACCTGTCATATTGTAGGCAGTAGGTAATACAGAAACAGCAATTGTTGCTGATCCTGCCATATTCTGGGTGCAGCCGGTAGTTGTATTAGTAGCAATTACTGTATAAGTAGCTGCCGTTGTCAGGATACCGAATGATATCGGAGAACCGGTACCAATTACAGGAGTACCCACTGTGCTACCGCCATTCATCAGCTGGTAGCTGATACCTGCATCTGAACCGCTCAATCCAACCGGAACACCAGTTGAACCTGTGCAGAATGCGCCACCACCGGTAAGTGTATAAATATTAGGCAATGCATATACCAGGCCTGCTGTCGATATAAGACATCCCGTAGGCAAAGTATAAGTATAGTTGACACTGCCTGCTGAAACGCCTGTGGCAATACCGGAAATACCACCAATAGTAGCCACCGTAGTATTGCTGCTGTTCCATGAACCGCCGGCAGAAGCATCAGACAATGTTGTTGATGAACCTGCACAAACATTTACAGTACCTGCAATTGCTGCCGGTAATGGATTTACAGTTACTGTATAAGTTACATTACAGCCTATTGGCGCTAATGTATAAGATATCACTGTAGTACCAGGTGAAACTGCTGTAACCAACCCTGCGTTCACACCGGTAGCAACTACCGAACCAAAGCCGGGGTTACTGCTGCTCCAGGTACCACCCGTTGTTGCATCTGCAAGCGCTGTTGTCAGACCCATACAAACAGTTGGATTTCCTGTAATAACGGCAGGTGTAGGATATACTGTTACCGTTTGAGTAACAAAACATCCGGCTGGCAGCGTATAAGTCAATGTTGCAACACCTGCTCCTATACCGGAAACAACACCGGTTGCAGAAACTACAGTTGCTATCGAAGTATTTGAACTAGACCATGTACCACCTGTTGTTGCATCGCTCAGCGTTGTGGTAAGACCGGTACAAACTGTAAATACACCGGTAATAGCAACCGGCTGAGGATTTACTGTTTCCAACATTGTAGTAAAGCAACTTCCTGGCGCGGGTAAAGTATAAGTAATTGTTGGTGTTCCGATTGCTACCCCTGTCAAAATACCACCTGGTGTGGTAATTGAACCAAGACCTGGATTACTGCTGCTCCATGTACCACCACTCACTCCGTCAGAAAGCGTTGTGGTAAGGCCTACGCAAACTGTATTTGAACCACTGATTGGCGCTGGTGAAGGGTATACTGTTGTACCCGTAGTAACCAGACAGGTTGTGGGTAATGTATAAGTAATGGTAGCAGTACCTGCGGCAACTCCGGTAACAACACCGGTAGCTGAACCTACGCTGCCAATTGCTGTATTGCTGCTGCTCCATGTGCCACCTGATGAGGCATCAGTCAGAGTAGTTGTTAATCCGGCACAAACTGTGGTGATACCTGTAATGGCAACCGGCAGCGGATTAACAGTAATTGGTGTGGTAATTATACATCCGGTAGCAGTAACCGTATAGGTTATGTTCGGATTACCTGCAGCAACTCCTGTTACTACGCCGGTACCGGCAACTACTGTAGCTAAACTACCGTTGCTGCTGCTCCATGTGCCGCCTGTAGTAGCATCAGCCAGAGTGGTTGTTAATCCTGCGCACACACTTGTTGTACCTGTAATAGCTGCTGGCAGCGGATTGGTTGTCATCGCGAAGGTAACAAAGCAGCCTGCCGGCAATGTATAGGTAATATTGTAAGAACCTGCCGCAACTCCGGTTACAACTCCTGTTGTACCAACAACAGAACCATATGCAGGATTGCTGCTGCTCCAGGTACCACCAGGTACTGTATTTGCCAGTGTAGTAGTAAGCCCTACGCACACATTATTCGTTCCGGTGATAGCTGTGGCTACCGGATTCACGGTAACGGTTGTGGTAATAAAGCATCCTGCCGGCAAAGTATAAGTAATGGTAACAGTACCTGCCGCTATACCAGTAATAATCCCTGTAAATAATCCTGCTGTGGCAATTGAGCCATTACTGCTGGTCCATGAACCACCAGTAGAACCGTCTGCAAGTGTAGTGGTTGCACCAACACAAACTGTTGCTGTTCCTGTTATTGCAGAAGGAGTAGGATTGATAGTGAATGGCTCTGTTACGTTACAACCTGCCGGTAATGTATAGGTCAGGGTAGTAGTTCCTGATAAAAGTCCGGAAACAATACCTGTTCCACCACCTACAGAAGCATTTGAAGGAGAGCTGCTTGTCCATACACCACCTGCGGTAAGGTCAATTGCTGTTGCAGTCAGTCCAACACATACTGTGTTTGGCCCTGTAATAGCAACCGGTGTCGGGTTAACGGTAATATTAAAGGTTGCATAACAACCTGTTGCAGGAAGTGTATAAGAAATGGTAGGTGTACCTGCGGCCACACCGGTTACAACACCTGTAGTAATATTGGCTGTGGCAATTAATGAATTGCTGCTGGTCCAGTTACCACTTCCGGTTGCATCTGCCAGTGTAATTGCCGAACCGGCGCAAACACTGGTCAGGCCCGAAATGGCTGCCGGATTAGGATTAACGGTTACTGTTGCGCTCACTGCGCATGTAGTAGGTAGTGTATAAATAATGTTTGCTGTGCCTGGAGTGGCTGCACCGGTTACAACACCAGTGCTAGCGCCTACAGTTGCAGTGCCTGGTGTAGATGAACTCCAGCTACCACCAGAGGTTGCATCTGCAAGTGTTACTGTAGTACCCGGACATAAGTACATGGTTCCGGTAATAGCTGCCGGCAACGGATTGATTACCACTGTCTGGCTGCCGGTCATTGTACTCTGGCATAATGTAGATGTATTGGTGCCGATTACAGTATAAACGCCTGCTGTGGTCTGGTTGCCAAAAGTAATTGCTGTACCTGAGCCTGATACTGCGCTGCCTGTAGATACACCGCTCACATAAAGCTGATAGTTAATACCTGCCTGAGAACTGGATAATCCTACTGCAACACCAGAACCACCTGCACAATAAGCGCCGCCACCTGTTACTGTAAAGGTATTGGTTGGCAAAGGATTGGTAAATATAGTTGCTGAACCTGACATATTACTGCCGCAACCTGTTGTTGCATTGGTTGCAGTTACTGTATATGTACCCACTGTTGTAATGGCACCGAAATCAAGGCCGGAGAATGTTCCTGCCAGTGGTGTGCCTACTGCTGTAGCGCCCAGCCACAACTGGTAATTAACTCCACCAGTAGAATTTGAAAGGTATACATGCGTACCAGTTCCACCCACGCAATAACCACCACCACCTGTTACAGTATAAACTGTTGGCAGAGGATAAACTGTAAATGTGGATGTATTGCCGGATAACGGAACACTGGTACAACCGAATGAATTGGAAATACCGGTTATGGTAACTGTTGTAAATCCTGTGCCGCTAAGTGAGGCAGAAGGAATACTGAATGTACCGGTAGTAGCTCCCATTGTAAGGGTAGCCGATGCGCCTGTTACTGCATTTGCACCCGATAAGTTATAAGTAACTGTATAGCTGCCAGTGCCTATAGAAGAGGAAGCTATGGTTACTACCCCACCCAACCCAACGCACTCTGAAGTAGCTACAGTTGATGTGAATGAACTGATATTCGGAACCGGGTTAACGGTTATAACATAAGTAGCATAACAGCCTGCACCTAGTGTATAAGACATGGTAACAGCGCCTGCAGCAACTCCTGTAACAATACCTGTACCACCGGCTATTGTTGCTGTTGAAACATCGCCGCTACTCCATACCCCTCCGGATGTTGCGTCACTTAATGTAATATTTGAACCTGCACAAACTACTGTCGGACCTGTTACAGCCACTGGAGTAGGATTAACAACAATCGGAGTTATTACATAACATCCGGTTGGCATAGTATAAGATATGCTTGGTGTGCCTACAGCTAATCCGCTCACAATACCGGTAGTTGCACCAACTGATGCCTGGCCAGGAATAGTTGATGACCATGTACCACCTGCAAGTGTGTTACTCAAAAGAGTTGTACCGCCAACACAAACACTCGCTGTGCCTGTTGATGCCGGTGGGTTCTGATTAACAACAACTGCCTGGGTAACATAACAACTACCCAATGTATAAGTAATTATTGGAGTGCCAGCTGCAACACCGCTCACAACAGTTGATGCTGACGGGCCGGCTACTACTGATGCTTCTGATGAATTGCTGCTGCTCCAGGTACCTGTTCCTGTGGCATCTGCCAGCGTAGTTGTAAAGCCTGTACATACAGTCGCAGTTCCGGTTATTGCTGCCGGAGTCTGATTTACCACAATAACCTGTGTGGCATAACATCCTGTTGCTAACGTATACGAAATTGTAGGAGAAGGTAAAGTTGCCGATACGCCGGTTACAACACCTGTGCTGGAAACTACACTGGCCTTGGTAGCATCAGTGCTGCTCCAGGTACCACCTGCAGTTACGTCCGACAAACCTATCGTCTGACCGGTACAAACCGAAGTAGCGCCGGTAATTGCTGCCGGATTCGGATTAACGGTAATTGGTGTTGTTACATAACAACCCGTACCCATTGTATAGGTGATAAGCGGTATACCGGTTGCATTACCGGTAATGGTATTTGAAGTACTTGTACCACCCGAAACTGATGCTTCAACTGCATTGCTGCTGCTCCATGTTCCGGCCGGTGTAGTTGCATCGGTCAGTGTAATGCCAAATCCGATACATACACTTGAAGGCCCTGCAATTGCTGCAGGGGTCTGGTTAACCACAATACTCTTTGTAGCAAGGCAACCTGTAGCTAATGTATAAGTAATAGTAGGTGTTCCCGGAGAAATACCGCCTACTATACCGTTGGTGGCTCCAACTGTTCCCTGTGCGCTTGCACTCGATGACCAGGTACCACCTGAAGTCGTTGATGCAAATGTTGTAGTATATCCGGTACAAACGCTTCCAGCGCCAGTAATAGCTGCCGGATTCGGATTAACGGTAATTGTTGCGGTTGTATAACATCCTGTACTTAATGTATAGGTAATTATCGGAGAACCTGCTGCAACACCTGTAATAACATTCGATGTTCCTGCACCCACAGTAGTTGTCGCTTCAGCGCCATTACTGCTTGTCCAGTTTCCTGCTGGTGTTGTTGCATCCGAAAGTGTGGTAGTCAATCCGATACATACATTGGTAGTACCGGTGATAGCTGCCGGATTCGGATTAACGACAACATTAACTGAGTTCGTACATCCGCTCGGAACAGTGTATATGATACTTACAGTACCTGCGCCAACACCTGTTACAGTGCCTGTACCTGCTCCTACTGTTGCAAATGAAGGATTACTTGTGCTCCATAATCCGCCGGTTGTGGCATCCGACAGCGTTTCAGTAGCGCCTATACAAATAGATGAACCCGATGGTGTAGGTGCCGGCGGTGTCTGGTTTACGGTTACCGGCTGTGTAGCATAGCAACCTGTTGCAGTAATAATATAAGAAATAACCGGCACACCTGCTGCAAGACCTGATACAGTTCCGGCTCCTACTCCTGATGCTACTACTGAAGCCATTGCCGGCGTTCCGCTCGACCATGTTCCGCCGCCTGTTGCATCGGTAAGTACAGTTGTTGATCCGGTACATACATTAAATGTACCTGCAATAGCTGCAGGCAGTGCATTAACTACTACAGTTGCCTGGTTCAGACAGCCTGTAGGTAATGTATAAATGATACTTGGCGAACCTGCGCTTATTCCGCCTACAATACCAGTGCTTGCACCAACTGTTCCTTGTCCGGTGTTGCTGCTGCTCCAGGTACCACCTGCAGTGGCATCAGTAAGTACTGTTGTTGAACCTACACACACACTTAAAGTACCTGCCGGAACTGCCGGATTTGGATTAACTGTTACCGGTGTTACTGTATAACATCCTGTTGCTGTAATTGAATAAGTAATATTAGGTACGCCTGCTGCTACACCAGTTACTACATTGCCTGCTACAGTTGCAAGGGCAGTATTACTGCTGATCCATGTTGCAGGGCCGGGGGTTGCATCCGAAAGCGCTGTTGTAAGACCAATACATACATTTGTTGTACCGGTAATAGCCACAGGTGTCTGATTGACAGCTACTGTTGCTACGGCATAACAGCTTGTGCCCAGTATATAAGATATTGTTGCAGATCCTGCAGCTACGCCGGTTACAACACCGGTTGCTGCATTCACTGTTGCTTTTGTTATGTCGCTGCTGCTCCAGACACCACCACCTGTGGCATTACCTAAAGCTGTTGTTGCTCCGGTACAAACCGCAAGTGTTCCTGTTATTGCACCCGGATTAGGATTAACAACAAAAGATGTAACTGCCGAACAACCGGTTGCAGTTACGGTATAAGAAATATTTGCAGTGCCTGCGCTCACACCGGTAACAATACCTGTGCCGCCAACTGATGCGATAGATGAATTGCTGGAACTCCAGGTTGCAGGTCCTGCTGTTCCATCGCTAAGAGGACTGGTAAGGCCAATACATGCACTTGTTGTTCCTGTAATTCCTAACGGGTTTGCATTAACATTGATTACCTGGGTTACAGAACAACCTGAAGGCAGTGTATAAGTAATAGTAGGGCTGCCCGGGGCAACACCACCAACTATGCCCGTACCTGCGCCAACGGTACCCCATGCCGGATTACTGCTGGTCCATACGCCGCCGCCGCCATCTGTATATACAGTGGTTGAACCAACGCACACCTGCGATGCTCCGGAAATAGCTGAAGGCAACGGATTAACCGTAACGGTTGTTGTTGCAAAACATCCTGTACCTAAAGCATAGGTAATATTTGTAGTACCAGCTGATAAGCCGGTTACCAGGCCTGCGCCTGATACTGATGCCACAACGCCGTTACTACTTGTCCAGGTGCCACCTGCTGGCGAAGAGGAAAGTGAGGTAGTACCACCTACGCAGATTCCGGTAGTACCAGATATTGCGCTTGGTGTGGTATTAACTACTATACCTTCTGTAGCGTAACAGGCAGTTGCCGTATTGGTAAAAGTAATGGTTGGAGTACCTGCCGATAACCCGGTAATAACCCCTGACCCTGATACTACAGACGCCTGGCTGGTATTACTGCTGGTCCATGTGCCAGGTCCTGATCCGTCAAGTGCGGTAATTGATGACCCTACACAAACGGTAGTTGGCCCGGTTATAGCGCCCGGATTAGAATTAATGGTCATCGGCCATAAAGCATAGCAGCCTGATGGCAATACATAAGATATAGTAACAGCACCTGCACCAGTACCAGTTACAACACCGGTTCCGGAAACTACAGTTGCTTTCGATGGATCGCTGGTGCCCCAGTTACCACCACCTGTTGTATTAGTTAAGGTTGTAGTAGCGCCTATACACAAAGTGCTCGCGCCAGTAGTTGCAACCGGCGTCTGGTTAACTGTGTAAGATTGTAACGCAAAACAACCTGTTGCTGGTATTGTATAAGAAATTGTCGGAACCCCTATCGATACGCCGGTTAATGTCCCAACTGTAGGGCCTGAAGCAAAGTTGGCAAGGCCGGTATTGCTGCTGGTCCAGTTACCACCAACAGTTGCATCGGTTACAGTATTGGTCATACCGGTACATACAGTAAATGGAGAACCGCCGATAGCAGCCGGATTATTATAAACATTGAATGGCTGAACAACATAACAAGATGCAGAGCCATAAGTAAGAGTATAACTGATATTTGGTGCGCCTGCCGATACTCCTGTTACAGTTCCCGCTCCTGCTCCTGAAGCTATCACTGAACCAAGAAGCGCATTACTGCTCGACCAGGCGCCCCCTGCTGTAAGGTCAGTAAGTACTGTACTGTAACCTACACAAACACTGGAGGCTCCGGAAATAGCGCTTGGCGTGTTATTGACAGTAACCTGCTGGGTAACCGCACATCCGCTTGGAACTGTATAAGTAATAAAAGGAGTTCCTGATGAAACACCATTTGTATTTGCAGTACCTGAACCGGGGCCGCCAGTAGCGGTAATTGATGCCTGGAATGAATTGCTTGAACTGAATATACCACCTGTGGTACCACTTGCAACAGGTATTGAGCTTCCGGTACATACGGCAAATGTTGTGGCTGTTATTGGCAGTGGTGTATTAAATACAGTCATTGGAAATAAACTATAACATGCGTCACTTGCCAGTGTATAAGAAATGGTAACTGGTCCGTTACTTACACCGGTTACCACACCTGAAGAGTTTACAGTAGCTACGGAAGCATTACTGGTGGCCCATGTACCGGCACCGCCTGAAACAGACAGACCTGTAGGATATGGCGCTGCTGCTCCGGTACAAACAGTGCTGCTTCCGGTGATAGTAGAAGGAGCTGCAAGTACGGTTACCTGAGCTGTTGCCGTACATCCGCTGGATGTCAGCGTATAGACAATATTCTGTAAACCATTGTTGGCTCCGGTTACAGTTGTAATCCCGGAAGTTCCTGGACTAAACGTAAAATCAGCGCCTGAAGTACTGTAAGTTCCGGGAGAGGAACCATCTGTAACAGTTATTTGCGAACCATTGCCGCAGACTGTACCTGGTATAAATACCCCTTGAGGGGCAGCCAGCGAAGTGATTGTAATGTTTGTGGTATAAGACCCGTTTATGTCAGAAATTGTAAACTGAACCACATCAGTACCTACATAACCAGTAGTAGGTGTATAGGTAATTCCAACTGGAGTGGCAGGACCTGAGAATGCAGAATAAGAAGACGGGCCAGGCGTAAACGTAACAGTACCGTGTGTCGGCCCTCCTGTTACTGTCCAGGTCATATTATATCCGGAACCAAGATCCTCATCAGCGGTTAAAAGGCTTGTAAGGTCATTGCTGGATACATTACCTGTATTATTACCACAGATAGTAATCGACTGTGTATGTCCGCCGGTAAAATAGGGTTGGGCTATAGCCTGAACGCCAAACAACAGCATACTTGCCAAAAGCAGGGTTCGCATTATCCCGCTTTTTACATTGTTTCCCGCATTGTGTTGTCCAGTGTAAAGATTCCTTGATGTCATAGTCTTTTGCTTTAGATAAAAAATTAATTACCTCTTTTTATACATCTACAGTTAATAATTGTACTAATAAACAGGCACAAAATGATACACCTTCTGCATCATTTTTAACCTGCCTTTATACAATTTTGGGACTAAGATAGTTTAAATTATTTTTAAAAAATAGATTTTGGTAAAAAAATTTACCCACATCCTCTTTCTTGCGTCCGTTTAGAAAAAATATCCCAACTTTAAATCGTTTTTGTTTGGCCTGGTTATTGGCTTATTGTGCATTCTCTAAATAAACAAAATATTAATTTAAAATATTCTCATGCTATTTAAATAATCAGACTTCAGCAAACATTAAATTATGCATATAAATGAATCAATCCTGCCAATGATTAAATTTGCACTCAATATTACAATTTTATGAAAAATTTCAGCTGGGTCAGGTCGGGTCGTATTTCTATAATCAGCATCCTGTTTTCAGGCACTACCCTTGCAAATTTGTTTTGCATTTCCGGATGCGGAAATTCGGGTAATCAAATCCCCGACGTATCAAATATTAATATAAATCTACACACATACCGCTTCGATAAAGACCTCTATGGTATCGATACCAACCATGTAGCTAAAGGACTGCAATTGCTTAAAGAAAAATATCCCGATTTCTTAAACTACTACCTCGATACCGTGAGGCAATATGGCATCCATGGCAACTTCTCCGATACATCCAGGGGCGGGATCGACAGCCTCCGGACAGATCTTACTTTCAAAGATTTTGTTGAGCTCGAAGACACCATTATAAAGCACTACCCCGATAATAAGAACATAGACAAAGAACTATCTGAAGGCTTTCGGTTTATGAAATATTATATACCCGGTTACACTGTCCCGCGCATATACTATTTGAATATGGGCCTCAGCGGCAACTGGTCATCATTCCCTGTCGACAACAATACTATATGTATCGGCCTTGATATGTTTCTGGGAGAACAATACCCTTTTTACCGGTCTATTGGTGTTTCCGCTTATATGCTTTCGCACTTTCGCAGGCAATACATCCCCGTTTCCCTTTTCAACACGGTTTACCAGACCATCCATCCATTCAGCCAGGAAGATAAAACACTGCTCGACCTGATGATCCAGAGGGGTAAAGAGCAATATTTCCTGCACAAGGTGCTCCCCCATCTACCCGATTCAGTAATCTTCGGTTTCAGGCAGGACCAACTTAAATGGTGCGATGAAAATGAAGGTATGGTTTACAACTTCTTTATTCATCAGAAACTCCTCTATAATAAGGAAGGCCACAACATACTTCCTTATGTTTACGATGGTCCTTTTGCCAAGGATATGGAAGCTCCCTCCGACCCTTTAAAATACACACCGGGTAATATTGGCACCTGGCTTGGCTATCGGATAGTCTGTGCCTGGATAGCCCAGCATCCCAAAACATCCCTCGACGAGCTCCTTAAGCTGCAAACCGACCCTCCCCGATTTCTTGAGGAGGCTAAATACAGGCCTAAATAACTGAGGTTTAGCAATAAAGTGCGATTTATCGCTATCATCTCACCAGTATTTTACTTTAGCGGCTCTATGGTGTCACACCCGTTGCAGTAACAGGGTTGGCGCTCACTGCGTTATACACATTCTTTCCAGTGGTCAGGTCTTCATATACCGAAACATTTCCGGTTACATAACCATAGGCAGCACAATAAAAAGTGGATCCGCTCAGCAATCCTGCATCATATAAGTCACCTGCCGGTATCACAAAACTTATTTTGGTCTGATTAGCCGGAACCGCCTTTATATATACCAGTAAATAATTGGCCGGCTGACTCCCCACCGCAGAAGTATTATTCACAAACAGTATGCAGTTCCTTGCCCGGCTATAGGCAGCAAAAGTGAGCACCATAGAGTCTCCGGGCAAACTAAGGGCTGCATAACTGCTCATGGATAATGGCGAAAAATTTGGGATGGCTGATAGCTTCAGATCCCTGTTTAAAGTATCGCCCAGAAACTGGAATTTATTGGTGAATGATGAAGCATATCCACTCGCTGAAGTAGCAATTTCATAATCGCCTGTTGTTAGCCCGCCAAATAGATAATACCCGCTGTTATCCCCATTGATAGCTGCTGCCCCGTTCAATTGTATGTTCACACTGTTAAGGCCTGAGTATACCCTGGAGCCATACTGATCATACAAGATCACATGCCCGCTTATGGCTCCCTTGTATGCCGGGCCCGCCGGACCGGTAGCCCCTGCTGGGCCTGTATCGCCTTTCTTGCTGCAGGAACTTATTGCCAGGGCCAAAACAATGATCGCAAAATTTAAAACCTTTTTTTCCATAACATAAAATTTAGATGAACTAAGATTGGTGATTCTCGATTCAGTATACCCAAAACAGGCATACCGGATTATCTCTGATTCAGAAAAAAACTGTGCCATAAAAAAATGCAACATGGTTAATTGAAGTATGTTGCCATAAAATCACCCAATTCAGAATTTAAAATCTGGCACAAAACCAATACATTAATTGATATTTTATTTAAATCGTAAAAGAATTTTAGTGAAATTATTCTGTTCAATTTTATACTTTTGCACCCCAATAATTTTACCAGCTAAATACCAACAATTTATCAACTATTTATTTATGAGTAAGTTCTTTTTATCAATTACTGTGTTTGCACTAGCTGCAACCAGCGCCTTTGGTCAGATCAAAAAAGTGGATGACATTAAAAAATCATTGGAAACTACCAATAAAGATACCATTGCCTGGGTGTATGGTGGCGTTCTTAATGCTGGCATAAACGAAGGCTTCCTCCACAACTGGTCGGCCGGAGGTGAAATTGCATCATTGAGTGTTAATGGTGTATTTCACGGATTCCTCAACCGCCTCCACCACCGCGATATATGGAGCAACAACCTGGATCTGAATTACGGGTTGAATTATGCCTATTCTACCGGTTTCCTGCCCCATAAAACAGACGACCGTATAGATTTTACCTCAAAGTATGGTATCAAGTACGATTCTTCCAAATACATCTATTTTACCGGCCTGTTCAATTTTAAATCGCAGTTCACCAGGGGCTATGACTATACCCGTCCAAACTGGGATTCAGCTGCTGTATCCAACTTCTTTTCACCGGCTTATTTTACCACTGCAATCGGCATGGAGTATCGCCGTGGAAGCGATGTTTCTTTGTTCCTTTCTCCCATTGCCGGAAGGCTCACTGTTGCCAGCAAATTTTATACCGACCAGTCGCCTCATGGCGCATTTGGGGTAGATAGTAATAAAACAGCCTATTACCAGTTTGGCGCTTATTTTTCAGGCCGCTATCAGGCCAACCTGACCAAGAAGATTGTCTACAGAACCCGCCTCGACCTGTATTCAGATTACCTGGCTAAGGATACCAAAAACGATTCTGGCAGGGTAATAAAAAAAGACAGCCCTGCTAATATCAGTGTTCTGTTTGATAATTTCCTGGCCTGGAAAATATCTAAATACCTCAACCTGACTTTTGGGCTCACCTTGGCATACGACAACAATATTCCTTATGTAAAAGTACCAACACCCACCACCGGCCCCAATGCCAACCAGGAAGTTCCCGGCAATAACATTGGCTGGCTCCAGATCAGCCAGGTTTTCACAGTAGGGCTGGAATATAAATTCTAAGAACTATCTGAATTATATACTTAAGAAAAACAAATCTCAATTAAGCCTGCGGATTAAACCGTGGGCTTTATTTTTTGAACTATTAAGTTACTTACATTCTGTTTAATACCCTATTTTTGCTCTGAGGATTTTAAACTATAGTTATTATTTAAGGCGGTTGCCTTTATCGGGCCTGCCCCCATCAGTAATTGGTAATGTCCCTGGTTAGAAATATAAAAAGCTCAATCAGGGCGAAATATTTTTGAAATTATCTGATATTAATACAATTACTTTTGTACTAACTATTCTGATTTAAACTTTAGACTAAATACTTTAGACTAAATACTATAGACTGTAGACTTAAAATTACATTTGTACTAATAACTCTGATTTAAACTTTAGACTAAATACTTTAGACTTTAGACTATAAAAAAAATGGCCGTATCCTACCAGATAAAACTCCCCCAGTTCGAAGGCCCCTTCGATCTGCTCCTGTTCTTCATAGAGCGGGATGAGCTTGACATTTATAATATCCCTATCGCAAAAATCACCAATGAGTTTCTCAGTTATATTCATTCTCTCGAGACATTGAATATTGAACTGGCCAGCGAGTTTATATTATTTGTATCTACCCTTATGCGCATCAAAGCCCGTATGTTGCTGCCACGCAGGGAAGTAGACGCACAGGGCAAAGAAATAGATCCCCGCCAGGAACTCGTAGATAAGATACTGGAATACAAACGCTTTAAAGAAGCCTCAGAAACCATGATGGTGATGGAAGCCGATCGCCTCATGCAGCAAAAGCGGGGCAACATCCATACCGAAATGGGAACCCTCAGCGAAACCTACTCCGAAGGCACCGAGATCCAGACTGTAACCATGTACAAGCTGCTGCAGGCCTACGAAAAAGTAATCAAGAGGTTCAATGAGCGGATGCATAAACCACAGCATGTGGTGGTAAAATACAATTACAGCCTAGAGGGCCAACGAACCTGGCTTATCGACAGTTTGCGGGAAACCAAGCGCGTACCGTTCGAAATACTGTTCGCCAGTTGTCAGAACCGCATTCACGCCATATTCACATTTCTGGCTATGCTCGAGCTGATACAACAAAAATACCTCGCCATTCTCATAGGCACAGGCCGCAATAATTTTATTGTAGAATGGAGCGATGAAGCCGAAGCAATACCAGTACCCGAAGTGGAAACCATATCCTCGCCGGAATCAGAATCCACCGATACAGAAAATCTGGCACGATAATTGTACTATGCTACTTGTCGCCAGGCGCGGCATAAATCTCCCCCGAGGGCTGTCGGACAGCATGATGGGGATTTTTTATTCCCGGTATTTTGCATATAGAATGTAACTTAATTTCAACATTTCCATTTTCTCACTAAATATTCTTTAGCTAAATTCATATTGATTCTGAAACAGGTACATTTGTGCAAATCATAGCAGACAAAGCACTTCAGCATACAACAGCTTACACTTTCATCTCGCATCAGGTACTTTGATAAAGATAATAGGAAAGCAATAGCTTTGCACCGGTTTTAAAGGACAAATGGTGATAAACATTCTGCTCATAGACGATGAAGAAAAGCTGAGGTCCCTGCTTAAGCGGATTATATCGCTGGAAGGGTATAAAGTAGCCGATGTGGCTACATTAGCCAACGCCCGTCATACACTGGAAACGCAATCTGTGGATATTGTGCTGTGCGATGTGAAACTGACAGATGGTAATGGCGTTGATTTCACCAGAGAAGTCAAGGAGAAATACCCTTCCGTTGAGGTGATATTGTTAACTGCCTATGGCAACTTGCCCGATGGTATACAGGCCATAAAAAACGGCGCTTTCGACTACCTGGTAAAGGGAAACGACAACGATAAAATCATACCCCTGCTGAGCCGCGTTTCTGAAAAAGTGGCCCTGCAGAAAAGGGTGGTGAAACTGGAGCAACAATTGGGCAGCCAGTTTGGTTTTGAAAAAATAATAGGCAACAGCCCGCAAATACAGGGTGCCATTCAGCTTGCCCGAAAGGTAGCCCCCACCGAAGCCGCTGTGCTGCTGACTGGTGAAACCGGAACCGGTAAAGAGGTTTTTGCACAGGCTATTCATTATAACAGCCCGCATCTGAATCAGAATTTTGTAGCGCTCAACTGCAGCGCTTTCAGTAAAGAACTACTGGAAAGTGAATTGTTCGGGCATAAAGCCGGGGCATTTACAGGGGCGAATAAAGACAAAAAGGGCCTTGTGGAAGAGGCTAACGGCGGTACACTGTTCCTCGATGAGATTGGCGAAATGCCGCTGGAACTGCAGCCTAAATTATTGCGGCTGCTCGAAAACGGCACCTATCTTCGGGTTGGCGATACCAGGGAGCATAAGGCTACACTTAGGATTATAGCGGCATCTAACAGAAACCTGCAGAAGGAGATAGCCGAAGGGCATTTCAGAAGCGATCTGTATTACCGTATTGCAGTATTCAGTATTGAGCTCCCTTCGCTCAGGGAAAGGGTAAAGGACATACCATTACTGGCGCAGCATTTCATGAATCTATATGCCGGCAAAACCAATAAAAGCATTCATGCAATTTCAAAGGAAGCGATGGAACTGCTGAAACAGAATGAATGGAAAGGCAATGTAAGGGAATTGAAAAATGTAATGGAACGAGCAGTTATCCTTGAAGAAAGTGAAACATTGCAGCCCGGAAGCCTGCCTTTCGAGATCAGACAGGGCAAAGCCTGCAATAATGGCTCATTATACCACCTGGCTACTGTGGAAGAATTTCATATCCGGAAGATGCTGCAGCATACCCACGGCAACAAAGCCGAAGCCGCCCGCCTCATGGATATTGGCCTGGCCACTCTTTACCGGAAGATAGAGGAGTACGGCATTAAGTAAATCCTCTCATTTTGATACTACCCTTCTCAATTTGATGCAGATTTATTGTTTTCAGTAATAGTGAAATTCCGCTTATACCCTTTGCCAGCAAAGGATTAACAATATAATTGCGACGTTTACATCACTTTGGTATGATTTTAGCGGCTGTATTGATCAAACAGATAAACTATGATCAACCAGATCGAAATACCGATATATCTTGAACAAGCTTTACCCGAAATCTCTGATGAATTACCTGAAGGCAAGAAAAGCAATGCCTCTGAAACAATGAATGCGCTGATTGAATTTATGTGTAAAAATATAAAGGCACATAATTTCGGTGTTGTAAAACGCTGTTTGAGACTTGTAGACAAATTATACACTAAGGGAAACCGGGCAGTAAGAAATGCCATAGAAAATGTTTTTGTGTTCTCCTTTACCAGGCTGTTCCTCATTTATCCTGATGAGAAACAGCAGCTGATGGCTATTATACCCATGACGCTGTATACACTTTATATAGAACAGGTTTGCCACAGAGGATGCTGATCTCACAGCCATCTGTAAAACTTTGGTAATTGATTAACATCCCCAGCCATACTCTGGCACAATAATGGTAATGTATTTGGTAAGTATTGGCAGCCTTTAAAAAGCGGAAGAATATTCAGCCAGAACTAAATTAAAACAACAACAAATAAAATGGAAGCCCGACAATACAGTTTGAATTCGATTAATAACAGGTATTTACTCCCAGGAACAATACCTGGCAATATTATCCCTTTAAAAAGTAACAATCTTCCGGAAATAGAGCCTGAATTTACAATGGAAGTAGCCAATATCAGTCACATATTTTGGGCAAAGGAAATCTGCGACGAGATGCTGGCCTCAGCCATAGCCCGCGGCACAGGTATCTCTAAGCGCACACCTCAATCTATTCAGTTAAAAATGATACAGGGCGAAGCTGTTATAGCTTTTGCACCAAATGGCAAATGGGCCGGTTTTTCTTATATCTCATGCTGGGAAGACGGGAAATTTGTTTCCAATTCCGGCCTGATAGTTGCTCCCGAATTCAGGAAATCAGGAGTTGGTAAGAAGATCAAGCATAAAATATTTGAATTGAGCCGCCAGAAATACCCGGCAGCAAAAATATTCAGTCTTACCACCGGCCTCGCAGTTATGAAGATGAACCATGAGCTGGGATTTGAGCCCGTAACCTATTCTGAGATTACTTCAGATGATGCCTTCTGGGAGGGTTGCAAATCATGTGTCAATTGCCCGGTGCTTATGAGCAAAGGAAGGAAAAACTGCTTATGTACAGCCTTACTATATGAACCTGAAGGAAAGGCATAAACCAGATCATCCGCTCTCATTCTGATAAAAAACCTTCTCATTTTGAGAAGGTTTTTAGTTTGGGGCAGGCGCCGGATATATTCAGAGAAAAGGTATCAATCAAGACAGACGGCACTTCCCGCCATTGCATTCTATATGGTTGTGGTTCAGGCACATATTTTGCCCCATTCTGGATAAAAACAACCATAGGCAAATAAGCGGTTGAAACACGATACGCTTAATATAAATAATTTACAATATAAATTAATGACCATAAACAATAAGCGAATTGACCATCATCATATTGAAGAATTAATTTATCAGCTCTCTTTGAAAAATAATAATAAAATAAAATTTATCAGAGCTGAAGGAAAATGAAAAGGAATGAAGAAAATAGCTGGTATACTGTTAGTTTGGTTGATAACCCTATCGCTGATATACGTTGTTTATTTAAAAACGAAAATATTAATTAACCTGATAAAATAAAATTTATGTTAGTAACAACAACTTTAATAGTCGGAACACTGGTTGGTTTCTGGCTGCTATATAAGTCAATCGATTGGTTTGAAAAGATATGAAAACCCTGCAATAAGGGATATATGTTTAAAACGAAATTTCCCTACCGTATTCAGGTGTTATCAATCGGGTACAAGTGTAGGTAAAAAATAAAATGAAAATTATGAAAAACAAGACAAAAATAATAAGTACTGTGCTGCTGATAATATCGCTCAGTACTTATGCAAAAAGCCAAAGTGGCATCTATAAAAACGCATCAGACTTTAAGAATGATAAACTTACGAATCAAAATACATGTAGTGGCAGAAAAAAAATACATACACACGATTTTTTCTGGAGCATGCCTACTGTAAAAGTAGAAGAAAACGGCAAAAAATATACCTACCTGAAAAGTGAGTTGTATGGCTATAAAAATTGTAAAAATGAGGTATACCGGTTTTATAATAATACGGAATACCAGATAGCCGAGGCCGGAAATATTTATGTATACGTGCAGCAGAAGAACATCACACAGAGTAAGGGCTTTATAGTAGTAAACGCATATTATTTCAGCACTACTCCGGACGGGGAAATTATGCCGCTGACAGCAGACAATCTGAAAAAAGCATTCCGGACGAACGATAAATTCCTCGGCTTAATAGAGCAGCATATCAATGCTGAAAATGTTCCCGAATATGATCAGGTGCACACTACTTTTAAGATTAATTATTTGTATTCAAAATCAATCAATAAACAATAAATCAACAAACATGGCAGCATTATTCATTGTAGCCTTACTGACATTTGTCTATATGGTCTATGTATTAGTTAAACCGGAAAAATTTTAGTCATTATAAAATAAAATCTACATGAATTCTCAGATCTTAGGTGTTGTCGTGATGTTTGTGGCAACATTGTTACTTGCAGTACCCCTGGGAAGGTATATTGCAAAAGTGTATGGAGGGCAGCGGGTATGGACCGATGTTATTTTCAATCCCATTGAACGAATATTTTTTAAAGCATCGCGGATAGATCCGGGTATAGAAATGGGCTGGAAGCAAAGCCTGGTGGCCCTGCTTACCATCAACCTTATATGGTTTCTATGGGCAGTTTTCTGCCTGCTCAACCAGAGCTGGTTACCGATGAACCCGGATCATAATCCCAATATGACGCCTGACCTGGCAATAAATACCGCCATTTCGTTTCTTGTGAATTGCAACCTGCAACAATACAGCGGAGAAACAGGAGTTTCCTATTTTTCACAGGTATTCGGACTGATGTTTCTGCAATTTGCATCAGCCGGAACCGGCATGGCAGCAGCAGCAGTGGTATTTAATGCGCTTAAGGACAGAACAACCGATAAGCTGGGTAACTTCTATAATTATTTTTTAAGAAGCTGCACACGTATCCTCTTACCTGTATGCATCCTTATAGCTGCTATCCATTTGTTTGAAGGAACTCCGATGACCTTTAAAGGCATTGATACCGTGACCTCAGTACAGGGCGATACCATGCATGTGAGCCGCGGACCGGTAGCCGCATTTGTGGCCATTAAGCACCTGGGCACAAACGGCGGGGGCTTTTTCGGGGCCAACTCAGCCCATCCATTTGAAAACCCAACCTACCTGTCGAACATTGTGCAGATGGTGGCACAGATTCTGATACCGTTTGCCATGGTCTTTGCCTTCGGTTTTTATTGCAACAAGAAAAGACTGGCATGGGTATTCTGGGGTGTTATGACACTGGGATTCCTGATACTTGTGGTACCTGCCATCATAACAGAAGTGCATGGCAACCCATATATAGCCCACATGGGCGTATCGCAGCCCGGCGGGAATATGGAAGGGAAGGAGGTGCGCTTCGGGGCTGTTGCCTCTGCATTCTGGAGCATAGCCACCACAGTAATTTCCACAGGTTCGGTAAATGCAATGCACGATAGTTTTATGCCGGTATCGGGTATGAATATGCTGCTGGGAATGATGATCAATTCATTTTATGGCGGCGTGGGTGTAGGGTTTCTCAACTTTTTCATTTATGTGATACTTGCTGTGTTCATAGGTGGCCTGATGGTAGGCCGTACTCCGGAGTTCGAAGGCAAAAAGATCGAGGCAAGGGAAATGAAAATAGCTATGATTATAGCATTGTTTCATCCGTTTCTGATCCTGAGTTTTACAGCATTAGCCTGCTACTTTACAGCGCATGATACTAATATGGGCTGGTGGTTTGCGGATGCAGCCGGCAAGCATAATGCCGGCGGATGGCTCAACAATCCGTCTTACCACGGATTCAGCGAGATGCTCTATCAGTATACCTCATCATCTGCCAATAACGGCAGCGGGTTTGAAGGCCTTGCGGATAACAATCCGTTCTGGAATATCAGCACCGGAATTGTGCTTTTGTTTTCCCGCTTCCTGCCTATTATAGGTCCGGTGGCAATAGCCGGGTTGATGGCAGGCAAGAAATTCATACCTGCCAGCGGGGGTACACTGAAAACAGATACCGGCACATTTGGTTTACTGGTGTTTGCGGTAAAAGTGATTATAGCTGCATTGGCATTTTTCCCTGCACTGGCGCTGGGGCCTATTGCTGAATGGATGAAAATGCATTAAGTAGTGTGAAGTATTCAGTCTGAAGTCTAAAGTTTAAGCATGAAAAAAATTTAAAAATATTTGAAATGAAAAGGAACCGTAAAGAAGGACTGTTTAAGGGGGAGCTGGTAGCTGATGCTATAAAGCAGTCTTTTGTAAAATTAAATCCGAAATACCAGTTTCGCAGCCCGGTAATGTTTACTGTAGAGATAGGCACATTCGTAATGATGTTTGTCTGCGCATGGATTCTGGCTGGCGAGAAGAGCCAGGGCTCATTCACCTACAATTTCATCATCTTCCTGATACTCCTGGCTACCTTGCTGTTTGCCAATTTCGCGGAAGCACTGGCTGAAGCAAGGGGTAAGGCACAGGCAGCATCGTTAAGGAAAACAAGGGAAGATACTCCTGCTAAAAAAGTAGAACTGGTAGGCAATATGTACCTTAATGAAGTACACATCGTATCCTCATCAGAACTGGTGAAAGGAGATGTTTTCATTTGCGAAGCAGGCGATATAGTACCTACCGATGGAGAGATTATTGAAGGCATTGCAACTATTGATGAATCGGCAATAACCGGCGAGTCGGCACCAGTGGTGCGTGAGTCTGGAGGCGATAAATCTTCAGTAACCGGTGGCACTAAAGTGCTCTCTGATAAGATAAAGGTGAAGGTGACAACCTCACCCGGAGAAAGCTTCCTGGACAAGATGATTGCATTGGTAGAAGGTGCATCAAGACAGAAAACACCAAATGAAATAGCTTTGACCATACTGCTTGCAGGGTTTACGCTGGTGTTCATTATAGTTTGTATTACGTTGCAGCCATTCGCATCATATGCCAAAACACCCATCCCGATATCGGCCTACATTTCATTATTCGTATGCCTTATACCAACCACAATTGGTGGCCTTTTATCGGCAATAGGTATTTCGGGTATGGACAGGGCGCTGCGGGCAAATGTAATTGCCAAATCTGGTAAAGCTGTTGAAACAGCGGGCGACCTTGATGTGCTGCTGCTTGATAAAACTGGTACTATCACTATTGGCAACCGTAAGGCTACCAACTTTTACCCAGCCAAAGGTGTTGATAAGGATCGTCTTATTAAATGCGCTGTATTAAGCTCTATGGCAGATGAGACCCCGGAAGGCAAATCAATTATTGAACTGGGTGGAATCAACCCGCAGAGCTTGCAGGTGGATAATCCGACCTTTATCAAGTTTACTGCTGAGACACGCAGCAGCGGTATTGATTTCGGGAATACGCAGATCCGCAAGGGCGCATTTGACGCCATGAAGAACAAGGTAGAAAAAGCAGGTAATTTATTCCCTGCAGGCACTATTGAGGATGTGAAGAAAATTTCTTCTAATGGTGGCACGCCACTGGTAGTCGTTGAGAATAATGTAGTGCTTGGTGTGATAGAATTGCAGGATATTATCAAGACAGGAATATTTGAGCGTTTTGAGCGCCTGAGGAAAATGGGAGTAAAGACAGTGATGGTGACAGGTGATAACCCGCTGACTGCAAAATATATAGCCGAAAAAGCTGGTGTGGATGACTATATAGCGGAAGCAAAGCCGGAAGATAAAATGGCCTACATCCGCAAGGAGCAGGCTACCGGTAAGCTGGTGGCTATGATGGGTGATGGCACCAATGATGCACCGGCGCTGGCCCAGGCTGATGTAGGCGTGGCTATGAACAGCGGTACGGCGGCAGCCAAAGAGGCAGGCAACATGGTGGACCTCGACAACGATCCTACCAAGCTGATAGAGATAGTGGAAATTGGTAAACAGTTGCTCATGACCCGTGGCACGCTTACAACCTTCTCAATAGCCAATGATGTTGCCAAGTATTTTGCAATTGTACCGGCATTGTTTATTACCTCAATACCAGCCTTGCAGAAGATAAATATCATGAACCTGCACAGCCCTTCGAGCGCTATATTATCGGCTATTATTTTCAACGCTATTATAATACCGATGCTGATACCGCTGGCGCTGAAAGGAGTGGCTTATAAGCCTATAGGTGCCAGTGCATTGCTGAGAAGAAACCTGCTGGTGTATGGGCTGGGAGGTATATTGGTGCCATTCATAGGCATAAAACTGATAGATATGGTTGTGGCTTTAATGATGTAAAAATATATGATAAAGAAAAAGGAAATAAAATGAAAAAGGAAATAATTCCATCGATCTTATTGACCATCATCTGCATCCTGTTTTTTTCAGGTGTCTATCCGGTGGTGATGTGGGGAATAGCCCAACTGGCGCCCAACAAAGGGGAAGGCTTTATAGTTAAGGATAGCAAGGGCAAATACTACTATGAGAATATTGGCCAGAAGTTCTCTGACGACAGATATTTCTGGTCAAGGCCATCAGCGGTTGGTTATAATGCTGCCGGATCGGGTGGCAGTAACAAGGGGCCGGACAACCCTGACTACCTGGCACAGGTGCAGGCTGCTATTGATACCTTTATGCTGCATAATCCGGGAATAAATAAAGCGGATATTCCTTCTGATATGGTTACAGCAAGCGGCAGCGGACTAGACCCACACATCAGTCTGGAAGGCGCAGAGATACAGGTAGCCAGAGTGGCTAAAGTGCGTGGCCTGGATAAAAGCAAATTAGAGGCTCTTGTAAAGGCGCACATTGATGGACCGATGTGGGGAATGGGGCCAGACCGCGTAAACGTTTTAAAACTGAACCTGGACCTCAATAACCTGAAATAAATGACTAAAGAGACAATTATCCGGTCTGTAGTTTTTTTTGTACTGGCGGGGTTGTGCGAGATAGGAGGAGGTTACCTGGTATGGATTGCCCTTAAAAATAAGCAACCCTTATGGAGGGCACTGAAAAAGTAACCTCTTTTCACGGGTAAATTTCTAAGGCGACCAGGTAAAACGATGAGTTTTGCTTAGTCGCTTTTTTGTGACTATATCTTTGACAGGGGCTGCTAATCATTATTAGCTTTTAAAGCAGTAAAATGAAGTGATTTTGGGGTGTTTTTGGTTTTTTCAATGACTTAGCGCACCCAACTTCAAGATCCTCTTCAAGTTCACGGTGAAAATTGCCAACGCCCCCTGCATTTGCATGCTGTCAATGCCATAAGATATTGCCCGTCCGTACCCGTGGACGTTCTTTAGCTCACTGTTTTTTGCCTCGATCTTGTATCGGTGTTTCATTTTTTCTTTATAGTAGTCGGTTTGCTCAAAATCTATCTGTTGCTTGTGCAGATCTGATTTTATAGATACCGAGTAGGACTTGGTTTTTGCTCCAGGTTTGTAGCAGTTTTCCCTCAATGGACAGACCTTACATTTTTCGACATCAAAGTAATAGGTATCCACTTGGTTTTTCCCATCAATCTTTTTTCCCTGACGTGCCTTTCGAATGGCCAGATGACCGGCGGGACACACGAACATATCCGCATCCTTGTTGTAATCAAACCTGTCTTCATCCTTTCTAAATCCCTGTGTGATGGATGGGTTCAATTTAGCTACCACCTTTATATCCTGCTCAGTCGTTAACTCAAGATTTTGTTTCCCTGAATAAGCTGCGTCACCAATGATCGTGTTTACCTGTATGCCATTCTCCTGGCTAATTTTCAAAAGCTTCGGCAGTTCAGGACCATCTCCCTTTTCTCCCGAAGTGACCACAGCAGCGGTAATGATGCGTTCTTCGGTCATTGCCAGATGTGTCTTGTAGCCAAAGAAATTGCTGTCTGCTGATTTATGTCCAACCTTAGCATCCATGTCTTTGGAAAGGGTATAGTTCTCCTGCGTGTCTTCCAGTGTTTCTTTTAAGAGATTTAATTTCTCTTTGACTGCAGGGATATGACTCAATGCCGGCTCTGATTCGATACATTGCTCCAACTCCTTGCAATAAGCAATTTCCTTTTCCAGGTCATCCGACTCGTTTTTGGCAGGCATCTGGCTCTTCATATCTTCATCAATTGCATACACTGCTTTGCGAAGTAACTTTGAACGCTCCCGGAGCACCTCAAGTGCCGAATGTGGGTTCGACCGGGAAAGGGAATGAGTCGCATCAACAATGATCGACCTGGAGCGGACTATACCCTTTTCAATCGCAATAGAAACTGTTTTGTTTATCAAAAGGTTCAATAGGTCGGTATCCTTTAAACGGAGTTTGCGGAACTTGGTCAATGAACTGGCATTGATAACTCCTTCCTCCGGACTCATGTCAAGAAAATACTTGAACGACATATCATAGCGCGAACGCTCAACGACATCTACGTCGGAAATAGTATAGATGGTCTTCAATAAAAGATACTTGAACATCCGTATAGGGCTTTCAGCAGTTCGTCCGTTATTGGGGCAGTATTTGTCAAGTAACTCCTGATAGATAAAGGTAAAGTCGATCAGGTCGTTAATCTTGCGAAGCAGGTTATCCTTGGGAACAATCAGTTCATATAAGCCCGAATATGCACTGAGTGTGATTTTTTGTTGCTGGGTTAGCATCATACAAAATACAAAAAGGGAGCGGAAAAACTAAATTTTCCACTCCCTTTTTTTTCTACAGCCCCTAAAGGACTTTTTCAGTGCCCTCCCCTTATGGGTAGGCATTTTTGGCGGAATACTGTTGGCTGTATATGGCGCTGTTGCCACATTCCAGCCTTCCAGCTTTGGCCGTACTTATGCTGCATACGGAGGGATATTTGTAATAATGGCAATACTATGGGGATGGAAAATAGATAAAATAAAACCAGACTTTTATGACATTCTGGGAGCTGCAATAATATTAATCGGGACTATAGTCATTTTTTATGCACCACGTAAATTAATTTAAGTATAAGGCAAAAAGAGTATCATGGATGATTGAGAAAAACAGTTGATAAGAGTCAGCAATAAGGATGCCGACAATCATAGAACACAATTCGCGCCACCGGTAATTTTGAGAACAAATACTTCAGAACCATTTTTTAAGTAAAAGCAAATTTTAAAACACACTAAAAATAACAGACAATGAAAAAAACAACAATAGCATTTGCGGCAATAGCGGCCCTTATGCTTACACAACAAGCTAAAGCACAAAACAACCAGAGTGCAACGACGCAGGCAACTGCAACAGTGCCTGAAGCAGAAAAAGTAACCTGGGACGGTTACGACCTGTCGTGGGTGAATGGTAACGACCGCAGGGATTCAACAATATTCCATATCCCGTTTTTTACGCCCAGCATCCTGATTGATTGCAATACAGCCCATTCTTTCAACAATCCAATAGACCATACGAGCGTAGGCTCAACGGCCCTTTCGCGCGTGGATGAAATGGTGATTTCAGCCGTAAATTTCGGAGGTGATTTCAGCTATGGCAACGCCCGGGGCAGGATAATGACCCAATTCGGAGAGCGCGCAATTGTTGTTCCCCGTAATGATGTTAGCCCTTACCGTGGCCAGTATGATATGGCTGATGCTTATCGGTATCTGGATGAAGCCTATGTAGGATACCATTTTCCGAATATTTTTTATGGAGGTATGAATATTGATGCGGGTTTGTTCATGTCGTATATAGGTCTTAATTCCTACTACCAGCAGGAAAACTGGGAATACCAGGCATCCTATACTTCCGATAACACACCCTGGTTTTTTAACGGAATCAGGATTCAGATGTGGCTGAGCAAAACATTGAAAGTAGAACCATGGATCATTAATGGCTGGCAGAGCTATGGTATGTTCAATGCTTTACCGGGCCTGGGATGCAACATTACTTACATCCCTAAAGAGAATATAAAGATGCTTACCAATGATTATTGGGGCACAGATGTTGCCGGTCTCCTGGGCAGGCACAGATTTCACTCAGATAACAGCTTCCTGATGCGATACTACCAGGGTTCAAAAGTAAGCGGTATCAACAGGGCGGCATTTTCAATTACTGCTGATGTTGGCTTTGAGAAAGGTGACGGGGTAAACGGATTTAACAACAGCGATCCGGTAAACAATCCGGCACAGTATTTTGTAAGCTGCATGGCTTACAACCACATCTGGTTTGCCAAAAACAAAGTAGGCTGGTACATTGGAGGCGGATGGATGACCAATCCGGGCAGATACCTTGTGCTGGAACCAACCGGGCAGGCAAGTAACTTTCCTAATCCTTACAACCCTACCCAGGGCGCATCTCAGGGCACCAATACAAGTGCTTCTGGCTCCTATCCCTTCCAGGAAAACCCGGGCATGCCATTTACTGGCTGGGATTGCTCTACCGGCTTCCGGTGGATGCCAAACCAGAGTGTAGAATTCAAACTGGAGTGGGTGCACCGGGAAGCAAGTGTCGGTTACTTTGCAGGTCCAGGAGGAGTTACTTCTCCATCAGGTTACACCAACACCCCAATACCGACAGGCTGGTCTCCCGACCTTGAAAAATCTGAGAGCAAGCTTATTGCCGCATTCCTGTTCAGGCTGTAATTTTAAGGATAGTGAGCTATAAGCAAAAGTGTACTTAATAATCATCAATATAGTGTGTTTTAAAATGAAGAGTGGCGCGGTCAGATCTGGCCCGCCACTTTTTCCTGCCATATGGAATTTTACTCAACCGATAGTTTTTTGGCGTACTTTACAGGTGCTAAAATAAATAACAGTTGCTTATGAAAGAGCTCGACATAAAGAAGATAACTTATGCAGGCGTTCTGATAGCACTCGGAATTGTATTCGGCGACCTGGGCACATCTCCTTTATATACTTTTAAAGCAATCATCGGCCACCAGGTTATTACCGAAACCCTTATCCTGGGCAGTGTTTCAGCTATATTCTGGACACTTACTTTTCAGACTACCATAAAATACGTTCTTATTACCATGCGGGCCGACAATAAAGGAGAAGGAGGTATCTTTTCTTTATTTGCCCTGATCAGGCGGCATGCCAAATGGCTGTTGTGGCCTGCTATCATCGGCGGCAGTTTTATGATAGCCGACAGCCTTATTACACCGCCCATATCCGTAACATCGGCCATAGAGGGGCTTAAAGAAATTTATCCCGGCCTCCCTATATTACCAATAACTATCGGCATCCTTGCGGCATTGTTCCTCTTTCAGCAAACCGGCACTGGCAGTATCGGTAAATTTTTCGGGCCGGCTATGGTCCTTTGGTTCGGTATGATTGCTGTGCTGGGTTTCAATAACCTGGTCAGAGATCCCTCTGTCCTTAAGGCATTGAATCCTGTTTATGCATTCCGCATGGTTCTTTATTATCCTGAAGGGTTCTGGGTACTTGGCGGAGTGTTTCTTTGCACGACCGGCGCCGAGGCATTATACGCCGACATGGGGCATGTGGGGCGCAGAAATATTCAGATAGCGTGGATATTCATTAAAGTGGCTTTATTACTGTGTTATTTTGGTGAGGCTGCATTGCTTGAGTCCTATATCGGGCATACGCTGAAAGATGTAGATGCATTTTATGGCCTGGTTCCGCGTTGGTTCCTGATGCCTGCAATTGCTATTTCCACTCTGGCAACTATTATAGCAAGTCAGGCGCTGATAAGTGGCACATACACATTATTCAATGAAGCGGTAAGGTTGCAGATATGGCCCAGGTTGCGGGCAAAATACCCTTCAGAATTGCGCGGCCAGGTTTATATGCCTTCTATCAACTGGCTGATGATGGCAGGATGTATCGGCATGGTGCTTTACTTCCGCGAATCAAGCAATATGGAGGCCGCATTTGGGTTATCAGTAACCCTCACAATGCTGATGACTACGGTATTACTGAGTTATTACCTGTATTCCAGAAAAGTAATGCCAAAGGTTTTCATTTTTGCTCTGCTTATTATTTACCTGTGGATTGAGCTTACCTTTCTCACCGCCAATCTTAAGAAATTTGCTCATGGCGGCTGGCTCACCATGCTCATTGGCGTTTTGCTGGTTACTACCATGTATATGTGGTACACGGGCAGAAGGATTAAAAATAAGTTTAAAAAATACCTGAGAGTTGATAAATACCTCCCGTCGTTTAAGCAACTGAGCAACGACAGTACGATCCCACAGTTTGCCACCCATGTTGTTTATCTGACTATCGCCGAAAAACCCGGTATAATTGAGAGCAGGATCATTGAGTCCATTTTTTGCGGGCAGCCCAAGCGGGCGGATCTATACTGGCTGTTGCATGTAGAGGTTGATGATGCGCCGTATACAATGAGTTATTCCGTTAAAATTTTGTCACCGGATGACTTAATATATGTCAGGTTCAAACTGGGCTTCCGTGTTGTGCCCAGGGTTAATTTATTATTCAGAAAAGTGGTAAGAGATCTGGTGGCAAATAAGGAGGTGGCGATTGATAAAAACCATTGCCTGGTGGATCAGGGCGGCGAATATGGTGACTTCCGGTTTATTGTTCTGAAAAGCTTCCTGTCATTTGAGAACGATCTCCCCTTCTGGACAAATTTCAGGATGAAACTGTATTTCATACTCGATAAGCTAAGTCTCCCTGACGCTGAAGCATTCGGGCTAGACTATAATAATGTAGTAATTGAACGTGTACCCCTCATAGTTCAGGAGGCTGAGGATATTAAACTTAAAAGAGAAACGGACTTAAATGGATGACGATAAAGAAAAGAAGGTACAACAATTTCTTGATCTGAACCGGCAAAGTACCCGGGGCAGACTGAAGATATACATAGGTATGAGCGCTGGTGTGGGAAAGACCTACCGCATGCTGCAGGAAGCCCACAGCCTGCTCAATAACAATGTAAATATTAAAGTGGGTTATGTGGAAACCCATGGCAGAAAAGAAACACAGGCGCTGATTGAGGGATTGCCCATCATACCAAGGCGTGAGGTATTTTATAAAGGCAAGAAGCTGGATGAACTGGATGTTCAGGCTATACTTATCCTGCATCCCGAAATAGTTATTGTGGATGAACTAGCACATTCCAATATACCGGGGAGTAAGAATGAGAAAAGATGGCAGGATGTAATGGACCTGCTGGATGCAGGTATAGACGTGATTACAGCGGTAAACATTCAGCATATAGAGAGCATAAACAATGAAGTAAAAGAGATAACCGGAGTGGAAGTGAAGGAGCGGGTGCCCGATAAAATGCTCCAGATTGCTGATGAGGTAGTAAATATTGACCTGACCGCAGATGAGCTGATTACCCGGCTGAAGGAAGGTAAAATATATGACCACTCCAAGGTGCAGCAGGCTTTACAGAATTTCTTTCAGCCAGACAGGATATTGCAATTACGGGAGCTTGCCCTGAAGGAAGTAGCCGGCCAGGTGGAACGGAAAGTGGACTACCAGATCACAGCCAAACAAACACCCTACCGGCACGAGCGGTTTATGGCATGTATTTCGTCTAATCACGAAATTGCGCAGCGCATCATTCGTAAAACAGCAAGGCTTGCTTCTTATTACAACAGCCAGTGGTTTGTGTTATATGTGCAGACATCTCAGGAAGCAAGTGATAAAATTAACCTGGCAGATCAACGGCACCTGATTAATAATTTCAAGAACGCCACAGAGCTTGGGGCAGAGGTAATCCGCAGGCAATCCGACAATGTGGCACATACTATAATGGAAACAGCAGAAGAAAAAAATGTGACAACTATTTGTATCGGCAAACCGCATCTAAACCTGTTTCAGATTATCCTGAGAACAGGTGTTTTCAATCAATTGCTTAAGACACTATCCAAAAACAATGTGGACATTATAATTTTATCCTGATGGCGTTAACAGTAAGGAAAAAAATATGGCTGGGGACTACTTTTTTGTTTCTTCTTTTGTTACTGACCGGAGGAGCGGGAATTTATTACACTGCTACCCTCAAAAGTGAGTCGAAAGAAGTATTGAAGGATAACTATGAAAGTCTGATGTATTGTTACGAAATGCAGCAGCAGCTCGACAGTCTTGATGTCAATGCCGGTCAATCATTAATTCAATTTGAATCAGCACTGAAGCAGCAGGAAAATAATATTACTGAGCCGGGCGAAGATGTAGCGACTCATACTTTACGGCGCTTGTTCGAAAACCTGAAAGCGGGTGACTCAACAAAACAGAATATTAAAGAGATACAAAGTGATATTCAAAGAGTACTGTACCTCAACATGAACGCCATACACATAAAAAATGCAAAAGCAGAAGCAACAGCTGAAAGAGCATTAACTATTATAATCTGCCTGGCAACGATTGTATTCCTGATATCCTTTACTTTTTCTGTCAATTTCCCATCCATAGTGGCCAACCCTATTAACCAGCTTTCTGAAGCTATTAAAGAGATTACCAACAAGAATTACCGGCACCGGATATTTATGGATAATAAGGATGAGTTTGGCAGCCTTGCCGATGCATTTAATAATATGGCGCAAAGGCTGGAATATTTTGAAAGCAGCAACCTCAATAAGCTGATGTTTGAGAAGAGCAGGGCTGAAGCGGTTATCAACAGCCTTAAGGATGCAAGTATAGGCATAGACCTTAACAACCATATTCTGTTTGCCAACTTCCAGGCATTGCAGTTGCTGGGTCTTAAAGCCGAAGAGATAGTAGGTAAGCCGGTAGCAGATTTATGTAAACGGAATGACCTTTTTAATTTTCTTATCAACAATGAAACCACTGCTCCGTTTAAAATTGTTGTAGAAAACAGGGAAAATTATTTTATAAAAGAAGTTGTAGAAGTGGCTCAGGGAGAGGGTAACAGCAAAGTAATAGTGCTGCGGAATATTACCTCCTTCAAAGAGCTTGATGTAGCTAAAACCAATTTTATAGCCACTATATCTCATGAGCTTAAAACCCCGCTGGCGGCATCTGATTTCAGCCTGAAATTACTGGAAGATGAACGCGTAGGTAAGCTTTCGGAAGAACAGAAAGAGCTAATAAGGAATCTTAAGCAGGATAACCAGAGGGTATTGAAAATTCTTAGTGAGCTCCTGAATATGTCGCAGGTGGAAGCCGGACGAATTCAACTGGATGTGCAATCAGTAAATCCTTATTTAATAGTTGACAATGCAATAGCAACGGTATCGTCGAGCGCTAAGGATAAGAATGTTGAAATTATGCGAACACTGGAAAATAATCTGCCATTAATCATGGCTGATGCGGAAAAAAGCACCTGGGTTCTGAATAATTTTCTGACTAATGCCATTAAATATTCTCCTGAAGGTGGTAAAATAAACCTCTCCGTAAAATCAGGAAATGGCAACCTGATTTTTTCGGTTGAAGATAACGGGCCCGGTATAGCCCGTGAGTATCTGTCCCGCTTATTCGACCGGTATTTCCAGGTACCGGGTTCTAAAGCAAAAGGTACCGGCCTTGGGCTTTCGATATCTAAAGATTTTATTGAAGCTCAGAAAGGGAAAATATGGGTGGAAAGTGAAGTAGGAAAAGGTTCTGGTTTCAGGTTCTCACTACCTGTCGAAAACGCTTAAACCCTACTTTCCGGTTAGTAAATTCCATAAAAGCCAGAGCTATTCAGAGTTTTTTGCGGATATATCCAAAAACTAAATGCCCTATTAAAGCCGCTATAATGGCAATCAGAAAATTGGAAGCGGTGAAAATATTATGTATTGCCCACATCAGGCCATTATTCGTTCCTTGCCCGGTTCCAGAAAATTCGCCCATCAGCAGATTGGCATAGAAAAGGAAAATTATAAACCCCACTTCTATTATAATCCGGTATATGGTGGTTTTTCTACTAGAGGGTTGTTTACTATTATTCCCGGTATTCTCCATCTATCAAAGATATAAAATGCAGGCGATTTTCAGTTACTACCCGAACCTGGTTTTAGTATAGTTAATTAAGCTTTAATAAAAACAGGCAGGTGCAATGCACAGTGTATTTTTCAGGTAGGAAAAATTATATATCCTCTGCGGGAATCTGGTTTAAATCTCCCATAAATCCGATGAAGGTAAATTGCCGGGACTTGTGCATCTTTGCCCTGTAGAAATACAGCCATGGCAGTTTCTTAATTATAGAGGCGCAAAAGAAAGCTGTTTGAATTTATTATCATTACATTTGTACAGGAAACTATAGATTATGCAATTTTTGGATTTTGAGAAACCATTGGAAGACCTTCAATCGCAGATTAATAAGTTGAAGGAAATGTCGGCAAAGAATAAAGTAGATGTAACCAACAGTATTCGCGAATTGGAATCAGCAATAGAAAAAACACGGACACAGATTTATGAAAACCTCACACCCTGGCAAAGGGTACAGTTGAGCCGCCATCCTGAACGTCCCTATACCTTATTTTATATCGAAAAAATCTTTACCAATTTTATTGAGCTCTTCGGCGACCGGCAGGTAAAGGACGATAAAGCAATGGTAGGTGGTATGGCAGAACTGGATGGCCAGCCTGTTATGGTGCTGGGCCAGCAAAAAGGTGTGAATACCAAGATGAGGCAAATGCGCAATTTTGGTATGGCAAATCCTGAAGGCTACCGGAAAGCCTTAAGGCTGATGAAGATGGCCGAAAAGTTCAACCGGCCCGTAATTACTTTTATTGATACTCCCGGCGCATTTCCAGGTCTGGAAGCTGAGGAGCGCGGACAGGCCGAGGCTATTGCCCGGAACCTGTTTGAAATGATCAACCTCAAAGTGCCGGTTATTTGCGTCATCATAGGCGAGGGCGCTTCGGGCGGTGCATTAGGCATTGGCATTGGCGACAGGGTCGCTATGCTGGAGAATACCTGGTATTCTGTAATCTCCCCCGAATCCTGTTCCTCCATTTTGTGGCGCAGCTGGAATTTTAAAGAAACCGCAGCTGAGCAGCTGAAACTGACGTCTCAGGATATGAGCAGTTTCGGGCTGGTAGATGATGTTATTCCGGAGCCTGTTGGCGGTGCCCAGGCCGACCCCGATAATATGGCGGCAACACTCAAATCTTACTTGCTCAAAAGTCTGGCCGAATTATCTGTAATTGACACAGAATCAAGGATTAACCAGCGGATAGAAAAATTCTCGAAAATGGGATTTTACGAAGAAGTTGAGTAAATCAGAATTCTTTGAATTAACTTTATGCTCAGGTATATTTCCTTAACTCTTTTACACTTACCTACACCCCCCACCATGTAAATAATTATTGGAAACTAAACTATATAAAATGGCGAAAAAGCAAAAGTTAACCGGAACGGGTGTAGCATTAATTACACCTTTCCTTGAAAGCGGGGAAGTAGATTACCCAGCATTAGAGAAATTAACAGACAGCGTTATCAGGGGGGGAGTTGATTTTCTGGTAGCCCTGGGTACAACAGCCGAAACACCTGCTTTGTCGGGAGCTGAAAAGCAGGAAGTGCTTTCTGCTGTCATCCGGTACGCCAAGGGTAATCTGCCTGTGGTGTGCGGTATTGGCGGTAATAATACCGAAGAGGTGGTGCAGCAGCTGAAGACAATGGATCTGCGCGGTGTGGATGCCATTCTGAGTGTTGCGCCCTATTACAACAAACCTTCGCAGGAGGGTATGTACCAGCACTTCAAAAAAGTAGCAGCGGCTACCAACAAAAATGTAATACTATATAATGTGCCTGGCAGAACAGGTAGTAATCTGTTGCCCGCAACGGTTGTGCGGCTGGCCAATGACTGCAGGAATATTACCGGCATAAAGGAAGCGAGTGGTAACATGGCCCAATGCCTTGAACTGCTGCGCACCAAGCCTGAAAACTTCCTCGTACTATCGGGTGATGATAACCTGGTACTGGCTCAGATGGCGATAGGTATGGAAGGTGTGATATCGGTTGCGGCCAACTGTTTTACTACTGAGATGATAGAACTGATGAACCTTTCAATTGTGGGCAAGTATGAAAAGGCAAGACAGGTAATGAACAAAATATTGCCGGGTATAGACCTGCTGTTTGCAGAGGGTAATCCTGCGGGAGTAAAGTCTGCGCTTTACCAGCAGGGTATTTGCGAAAATGTGTTGCGGCTGCCACTCGTTCCGGTGAGCGAAGGCTTGGCCTTGCAGATAGGTGAATTCCTGAAGAGTCTGTAAGCCCGCTAGTCCGTTCCTTTGTTATAAATAACTGAGCCACCATTGATGATGGCTCTTTTTTATGCCCATAAACCAACGGCAGGGCAGGTAAAGCAAAATGACCACCAACAGCCAGACAGCATATACCACCCACAGATGGAAGCCCGGATGACTGAACGGAGATACCGGTGCGCCATGAAAAAACAGGGTGCTGGATACTACAGCCAACCCATGAATGAGGTAAATATGAAGTATGTAGTAGAACATAGGAACCCTGCCATAGACAGTAAAGATATTGGCTGCCCTGCCCGAAAATTGCTCCAGAAGCGGCAATAAGGTAATGGCCGGGCCAAGTGTAAGCAATATATACTGGAGGGACGGCGGGTATTTGCTGACGTTGATAAAGGATAGCAGGGAGCGCCACCACATGGATTGGGTATGCCATGGTGCAGGATCGCCATAGATATTGCCGAGGCGGAGTGCAATGAACAACAGTATGGAACCGATACCGATAATATACTGCCACCTGAACCGCTGTGCCCGGGGCAGATGAAACAATGCGCCAAAGCAATATCCGGCGGCCATAACACCTATCCAGGGTATGAGTGGGTAAATGATAAAGAGGGTATCATTATGGCCATAGTGCAACGGTCCCTGAACATGCAGAAACTGCCATACAATACCAGCAGCGCCTGCAGGATGAAGGTTGTCGGACAAGTCGTGACCGAAGATCATGAGCAGGCCAATAGATAATATAGCGAAACGAGGGAGATAAATGAGTAGGGAAAGAACAACCATACTGACCCCAATAGCCCAGATAACCTGCAGAATAACCAGGCTGTAATCAAAATTGAAGGTCCAGCCGAGACGCACTATGGTAACCTCAACTAGAATGAGCCAGAGGCCACGGGTAAGTAAACGGAATGATTCCTGGTGCACTGTTCGGCCCTTGCCCATAGCCAGGAAGGCGCTGGAGCCAGCCAGGAAAATAAATACCGGGGCACAGTAATGAGTAATAAAGCGGGTGAAAAACATCATGGTGCTGACCTGTTGCAGATCAGTTGGGTTGCCCTGGTAGTCGCTGAAAAAATCGCGAACATGATCGAGCGCCATGATTACCATAACCAGGCCACGAAGTATATCTATTGAGTTGATCCGGTTGCCAGATACTGGTGTTGCCATGGCCAAATATATGGAAAATCGGGTATTGCGGTAAACAGATAAAATCCGGGATTATTTCCCGGGCACCTGAACCAGCTACCGGGCGGGTTAAAATACAGGCATCATGCCTCTATTTAACAATGCTCAACGCGTGCCTGTAAACTGACCATTGGCGATGGTATAGGTGCCAAAGGAATCGGATATTACGCAACTGAATGTTCCCTTGATGACGCCAGAACTGGTATCTGTAACATTTACCGTTCCGGAAGTGGCAAGTACTGTCTGGCCTTTTGTATCGGGCGAACTGAACTCAATATTTACATTGCTGTTGCTGTTTGGCTCCGTGAAGGTATATGAGGCTACAGAATCTCTTACAGTTATTGAAATAATTGTATTGACGGATGTGCCTGGCACCAATAAATTGGTACCTGTAACTGTGGTGTAATTGCCAAAAACAGAAACTACATGGGAGCCAATTGCTGAGAAGGCTGTATCATTTATAGATGCACTCATGGAGGGAGTTGTGCTGCCGGACTTGGTACAGCCTGAAAATACTGCCAGTAAGGCAATAGAAAAGGAAATAACCATGCTTGATTTAATCATAATTGTGTTGTTTGAAATCGGGAGTTAAGATAATTAAATATTACGGCTTACCCTGAAAAATATTGGCAATGCCTTTTGTAACTGATTAGGGTAAGGTGAATCAGAATGTATCCTGCAAATTCTGTGCCAGTTTTTAACTTTTGGTTGGGGGATCCCTTTGCTTAAACTCAACATACCTGAAACATATATTCTTTGGCTGATGTTTATGGATTAATCAATTGCTGATTTTGCGCTAACATCAAATATAAACTTTGGGCTGCAACGTAAAATCAGGAAGTTTTATTACCTGTATGGCAGTTATTCGATCATGAAAATGTTATTATTTTATTGCTGCAGATGGTATTTCCTTATTAAGATGGTTGTCCAGGCTTATTGCTGCTAGGAAACTTCAGTGGCCATGGCACGTTTCAAGTTCGGATATCTCTGGAGCCTGCTAACAAGAATGCTCACTGAACCACGCCGGAGCATCCCGGGCATTTGCATTCAGCCCAATCTAAGCGCTACAGCAAATTCCCCCTTTAGTGTGGGTAATGTGCGGTAGCGAAGGGGGCAGGGGGATGTTTTTTAATGAGCTCGCCAGATTACCCGCACCCATCAGGAACCGCCACTATGCCCCGGTAGTGGGCTATCTGTTTGTAGCCATCCAAATTACACCTGCACCCTTGCCCCG
>Ga0364887_10195_pt1 | contig 41832 bp, 34 predicted proteins | sample ExccelJu500001D4_4_FD_206924 | JGI IMG/M metagenome (GOLD analysis project Ga0364887, IMG submission 206924) | Enriched cells from Trout Bog Lake Hypolimnion, Wisconsin, USA - BchlTB.July23.5000.01.D4 | ecosystem: Environmental > Aquatic > Freshwater > Lake > Hypolimnion/Profundal zone | place...
TTTCCACTCCTTCTTTAACAAAAACTTTGAGCACCATCCCCGGCATTGGCGCTTTTATTTCACTGATTTTAGAAGCATTTAAACTGCTCAAGCCTAATTTATCAAGTAAAATGTCAAACTGGTCTTTGGCGGTAACGTGGTAAATAGTGTTGTTCACTTTAATTTCGGCTGTTTTTTCAAAACTGTTAAAGCTAATGACCTCTGTGTTGTACGATTGCAGGTTGTTAATGATATGCCAGGCAGATTTATTTAATTGCCTTATATCCGGCTTTACTTTATCACCGCCAACCATTAGGTCTTCGCCGTTTTTGTCAACTTCGAAATTATATTCATTATTTACTTTTATCCGGAGCATTGATGTTAATGGTTAGACGTTTAAATTTAATATTTTAGCTATATCAGATTGGCAGGAAAAAGGAAGATCAGAAATTAAAATCCTGATAATCCATAAAATCCAAAAAATCGTGTCCTACTGTGTTAATACGTATTGCACCATATTGGCGCCCATTTTTAAGGCTTTTATCCGCGTCTCCTGGGTATCACCTGCATAAGTGCCAAAGTCTTCCCACCCGTTCCCTAAGTCGCATTCGTAGTCGTAAAAACAAACCAGGCGGCCTTTATAAATTAAACCGAAGCCCTGTGCGCGTTTACCATCATGCTCGTGTACTTTTGGCAGGCCCAGCGGGAAGTTATATTTTTGATGATAGATTGGATGGTTTAAGGGCAGTTCAACAAAATCAAGCTCCGGAAACACTTTTTTCATTTGCGGGCGAATGAACTGGTCGAGCCCATAATTATCATCAATATGCAAAAAACCACCGCCGGTTAAATACTTCCGTAAATTTAGCGCTTCCTGATCCGAGAATATCACGTTGCCATGCCCTGTCATAAAAACAAAAGGATAGTTAAATAGTTCGGCGCTGCCAACGTCAACCACTTCATCTTCAGGTTGGAAATTTGTTTTTAAATTGTCGTTACAAAATTTTATCAGGTTGGGCAACGCAGTCCTGTCGCCGTACCAATCCCCGCCGCCGCTGTATTTTAGCTTGGCCATTTTATAGGTAGGGGGCGTGCTAAAGCTACTTGCCAAAGTCAGCAAGGCCACAAGGCAAACCAATGCGATAGGTTTTAAACTCAACATTAAGCGGATAATTCTATTATTAAACATTATAATGCAAACTGACTTAATCAAAGAAACTACCTGTTTAAAAAGTTTACCTCAAAACAGGCTTCTAATGCAGCTGTTTCGGTTCTCAGGCGGCTTTCCCCTAAAGTTATGGGTTTAAAATCATTTTGCAAAGCCTCATCAATTTCTGCTGGTGTAAAATCACCTTCCGGGCCTATCAATATCAAATAACGGCCTTGTTTATCAAGTTCTGCCTTCAAGTTAACTTTATCTCCTTTTTCGCAATGGGCTATAAACTTTTGCCCTTCGAAAGGCTTTTTCAGGAACTGCTGATAACTTGCCGGCTCATTTAAAACGGGGTGGTATGCTTTGATTGATTGTTTGATTGCAGATGTAATTATTTTATTTAACCTTTCAACCTTAACTTCTTTACGCTCTGAGCGCTGACAGATAATTGGCGAAATTTCATCAATGCCAATTTCAGTAGCTTTCTCCAAAAACCATTCCAGGCGCTCGATATTCTTTGTTGGGGCCACTGCGATATGCAGGTAGTGGTTCCTTTTATTAAACGAAGTAATGACAGAATTTATTTGAAGGATTGTTCTTTTTGGATGAGCATCCATTATCGAGGCAGAGTATAGCCCACCCCGGCCATCAATCAGCTGTATCTCACTGCCTTTTTCAAGGCGTAGCACCCTGGTACAATGTTTACTCTCTTCTTCGTTCAGAAAATATTGCTGGTAGGAAGGGTCAATATCAGGGGTGTAAAAAAGTTGCATAAGTAAAGCAGATTAATGTAAATCTACAGCATCTTCTTCGTTTATCAGCAATTCAAGTTTAACCGATTCGATATTCTGATCCGATTTTTTTAACACGGTAATATTGTACCCGTTTGATTCTTTTTGCTCGCCAACATCAGGTATTTTACCAAATATGTCGCCCAGCCAGCCCGATACTGTATCAAAATCACCGTCTTCGGGCAAATCATGGGGCAGATGGCCGTTTACATCATAAATAGGTGCCAGGGCGTTCACAATAAATTCCCGCTCATTTATAACTTCTACTATCGGCTTTTCCTCATCATATTCATCCTGTATTTCGCCAACCAGTTCTTCTACTATATCCTCGAGTGTAACCATGCCGGCAGTGCCACCAAACTCATCCAATACAATGGCGATTTGAATGCGTTTTTGCTGCAGTTCGGCCATAAGGTCATTTATCTTTTTTGTTTCGGGGACAAAATATGGCTTGCGGATAATGTTTTTTAATATGATCTCTTCATTGCGGGCGAGGAGTGGCAATATATCTTTGGCATGTACAATGCCCACGATCTTATCAATTACATCGTCATAAACCGGTATGCGCGAATAGCCCTCGGTTATAATTATTTCCAGTAATTCATTTTTATCTGTATTAATATCCATGCCCGATATCTTGGTACGGGGAATCATAATATTTTTTACAACACGCTCGTTAAAGTCGAATACATTCTGGATCAATTCATGTTCCGTCGAGTCTAATGCCCCGGTTTCTCTACCCTGGTCAAGCAGATATTGCAACTCTTCTGAACTGTGTGAGGTTTCGCCCTTTACCGGTTTAATCCCGATGAGTTTCAAGATAAAATTTGCAAAACCATTTAGCATCCATATAAGCGGCTTAAATACCACAAAAAAGAAACGGAGAGGTAATGAAACCGTCATCACCGTTCGAACAGATCTTTGAATTGCAATTGATTTTGGCGCCAGTTCACCGAATACGATATGTAAAATAGTAATGAACGCGAAAGCAACTATATGACTGGTATTGATTATAAAAGGTGATTTGATAACAAGGCCGCAAAATGCAAAAAAGTTGAGCATCAGCTTTGTAACTACTTCCTGCCCAACCCATCCCAAACCAAGTGATGCAATCGTTATCCCCAATTGTGTAGCCGCCAGGTAACCATCAAGGTTATGCAATATACCACGTGCCACCTTTGCAACAGGGCTTCCTGTTTTTGCTTTGATTTCAACCTGGGAGCCGCGTACCCTGACCATGGCAAATTCAGCGGCAACAAAAAAGCCGTTTAACAAAACCAGAAAAAAGGTAAGGAAAAGGTAATAACCGTTTATTTCAATGTCAGGCCCCATAAATTAATTATTGGTACACAGGAAAAGTAGACTTATACAATTCCAAACTTTCTTTTATTACTTTATGCGCATATCGCTGCCCTAACAGGTGTTCGATAGTAACATTCTTGCCTTCCAGCTTTTTATAATCTTTAAAAAAGCGCACTATCTCTATCATCACATGGGGGGGCAATTCGGCAAGGTCATTAATGTAATTTATTGACATATCGTTTTTTGCTACTGCAATGATCTTATCATCCTGTTCGCCGTTATCAACCATATGCATTACGCCAACTACTTTTGCTTCGATGATTGACATCGGAAATACATCTATTGAGCAAAGTACAAGGATGTCTAAAGGGTCATTATCGTCACAGTAGGTTTGCGGGATAAAACCATAGTTAGCCGGATACATTACAGATGAAAAAAGTACGCGGTCCAACTTCAGCAAACCCGATTCCTTGTCAATTTCATATTTAGCTTTTGAGCCTTTCGGGATCTCAATAATTGCATTAACTACTTCTGGAATATTGTCACCCGGTGAAACCTGGTGCCATGGGTGCTGTGTGCTCATTTATTATATATTTTTTATTTTAATTCTTTAATATTTGCGCCTTTTTGCAATTTTCGCTTATAAAAAGCTGCAATCAGCGGAATAGTTGTTGCTACTATCAAGCCTAAAATAATATATTCCAGGTAATCTTTTAATTGCGGATACTTCCTGCCTAAAAAATAGCCGGCTAATGTAAAAGTATTTACCCAGGCAATACTGCCAATGAAGTTATAAAGCGTGAATTTTTTAAGATCAACTTTAACTACACCTGCAAAGATAGGTGCAAAAGTTCTAATAATAGGGAAAAATCTGCCTAAAACCAATGCCATGCCGCCATTTTTGGCATAAAATTCCTCAGCTACCTCTAAATAATATTTTTTAAAGAACAGGGAATTGTTTTTTTTGAATAAGGCAGGTCCCGTTCGGTACCCAAACCAATAGCCAGCATAGTTACCTAATATGCCTGCCCCGATCAACGAAAGTACAAGGGTATAAATTGAAATGTCGAACCTTCCTGTTGAACATAAAAGGCCCGCCATAAACAACAGGTAATCCCCCGGTAAAAAAAATCCGAAAAAAAGACCGGTTTCAGCAAAAACAACGATAAGCAAAAAGTAAAACCCTAAGCTTATGATGGATTGAGCGTCCGTTAAATTTTGCAGGTGTTCCCAAAAATTAGCCATTTACTATATTTGTAAAGCTACAAATAATAAAATTAATTTGTAATACATGTGTTACAAATTAAAATGATTAGCTGAATCCATCCGATTATGTTGTGATTGCTCCCGGTTTTTAAAGGAAAGGACCATCGGAAGGGTAAATGGTAACGGCATTCCTTATTACAGGAAAAGCGCTCCCCGGAGCGCTTTTCCTATGCAGGCTGTAAATGCTGCCTGTGCTTTTTAAATAAAGTTCGAAATAAAGCCGGGATAAATGCCAATGAGTATAATTGCCACCGCTGAGAAACCAAAAACAAGTTTATAATAAACTGGTATGGTAAGTTCCGCGCGATCGGCATCACGGAAGTACATGGCTGTTATTACTCTGAAATAATAGAAAATACTGATGATAGCGTTCACTACCGCTAATATTACCAAAATCAAATGGAATTTCGATAAAGCAGCAGAGAACATAAAAAACTTACCGATAAAGCCAGCTGTAAGTGGTATGCCCGCCAAAGAAAGCATCGCAATAGTTAATACGAGCGCCAGGAAAGGGTTTTTTTTCGATAAGCCGTTAAAGCTTTCGAAATTTTCACTGCCTGATTGTTGCGCAACCAGTATTAAGGCGCCAAAGGCAATAATTGATGCGATAGAATAGGCAGAGGCATACATAAATACAGAATTGGCCGAACTTGCACCCAAAGCTACAATTGCAAATAGCAGGTAGCCAGCGTGTGATATGCTGGAAAATGCAAGCATACGTTTAAAACTCTGTTGGTATAGTGCAGTGATATTGCCTACAAATAAGGTGATTATTGTAATTACCAATAATACAGGGACCCAAAAATCAGAAAGGGGGGCAAAGCAGGCTGAAAACAAGCGTAAGAATGCTGCAAAAGCTGCGGTTTTCACTGCTGTAGACATGAAGGCAGTAATCAGGGTAGGAGAGCCTTCATAAACGTCAGGCGTCCAGAAATGGAATGGTGCTGCACCTACCTTAAAACAAAGGCCCACAATGATCAGCAGGATACCTGAGTAAAACATTGGGTCGATACCTTTGGGATGTGCAATTACCCAATTACGGATAGCCTCCAGGTTAAATGATCCTGATGCTCCGTAAATCAATGTTATCCCGAATAGTAAAAATCCTGTAGAGAACGCACCCATCAGGAAATATTTTAACGCAGCTTCATTGGATGCAAAATCGTTCTTTTTTATCCCTGCAAGGATATACAGACTTACTGACATGATCTCTATGCCAATGAAAAGCATTGTTAAGTTATAAAACGAAACCATTACTATGATACCGGCCAATGCAAAAAGAATAATCGCATAATATTCGGCAATGTGGCTGCTGATCTTTTCAAAATATCCCTTCGACAGGAAGATGATCAAAGCAGTAGTTATAATGGTGATAGCAGAAAACGCGATGGAGAAATTATCAAACAGCATCATACCGTGATAAATTGGTTGTGCGCTGTTATTCCATTGGGCAACAGCAAAGCCTAAAGCGGCAAGTAAACCAATAATGGTAACAGGCAATAGAGCCTTTTGAGCTTTATATAGACCCAAATATAAAAGTAGTATGGGCAGCGTAGATATTATAATTAGGGTACTCATGGTTTTACCTGGTAAGTTTTTATATTAACCGAATGAACTAACTCTTTAACAGCAGCGTCGGATATATGAAGAATTGGATGTGGGTAAATGCCAATAACTATTATTAAGGCGCAAATTATGCTTAGCACTAAAGTTTCGGAGCCACTGATGTCTGTAAAGGTAGCAGTTAAGGCATTTGTTTCGCCCTGCATAACTTTTTTGTACATACGTAACATATAAACCGCACCAAATATCATGGTGAGGCCGGCTGCAGTAACCATCCAAATGTTCCATTGCAAAACACTCAGCAATAATAAGAACTCGCCTACGAAACCATTTGTAAGTGGCAGGGCAACTGTTCCAAGCACAATAATTAAGAATGCTATCGCAAATTTAGGCGCCGTTTTCGCTATGCCTCCCAAATCGCTTATTTGTCTTGTATTTAAACGGGTGCTGATGATGTCCCAAATAAAGAACATCCCGACGATGTTTATACCATGGCTTAGCATTTGTATCATTGCGCCCTGCAGCCCCTCGTTATTCCAGACAAATATCCCCGCCGCAATTAAACCAACGTGGGCTATGGATGAATAAGCCACAAGGCGTTTACCATCTTTTTGCGTGAATGCAATAATCGATGCATACCCAATACCGATAACGGAAAGCATAATAGTCATGCTTTGCCAGTTGTAAAACCCTAAAGGTACATTCGGGATCATCCAGCGGATAACACCGTATATTCCCATTTTTAACATAATACCGCCTAACATCATAGAACCTGCTGTTGGCGATTCTGTATAAGTATCAGGTTGCCAGGTATGAAAAGGGAATGTTGGCATCTTAATAGCAAACGCCACAAAGAAGGCCCAAAATACCCATGACTGCTGGTGTATGGTTAGACTTAAATTATAAAAATGAGTTATGTCGTATGTTTTTTCGGGTGTTTGCAGATACAGATAAATAATGGCCAGCAACATAAACAGTGACCCCGAAAACGTGTAAATGAAAAACTTGAGTGTAATGCGAATGCGGTTTTCGCCTCCCCAAAGGGCGCAAATGAAATAAATCGGTATCAGCGCGGCTTCCCATCCCACATAAAATAAAAACCCGTCTAAAGCGGTAAAAACTACTACCAGCGCGGCCTGCATAAATAAAATAAGGGCATAAAAAGCAGCTGCGTTTTTATACTGATGCTTATAAGTAGTTAAGATAATAAGCGGTACCAGCAGGGTGGTAAGCAATATCATTATCATACTTATGCCATCGATGCCTGCATGGAAGTAGATCCCCAGCTTGGGTATCCAGGGCACATCAACGGCAAATTGTACCGAGGCGTCCGGGACGAACTTGGTCAGGAAGAAGGCTGCAACGGCCAGTTCGGCCACCGAAAAAGCTAACGCCGCATGTTTAGCCGCGTTGTTTTTAAATAGTAAGACAGCCAGGGCCGCAATTACAGGTAAAAAAATTAAAATATTAACCGTCATTTTATATTGTAAACGTTAGTCGTTTTTTAAACTTTAACAACAAGGTACATTAATATGGAAATGATACCCACTACCATCATGAATATATAGAAACCAACATTCCCGGTTTGCAGTAAACGCAGACCTTTGCTTGCTTCGATTGATCCTTTACCAAAACCATTCACAATACCGTCAATACCCAACCGATCAACCACTTTGTCAAAAAATACTGATAAAGCATCCAATGGTTTACGGATTATCGCATCATACAATTCGTCGATATAAAACTTATGGTATGAAAGACCGGCTAAAGCGGGGCGTTCTTCAGTATCGGAAACAGGTACATGTGAATTCTTAACATATTTAACATAGGCATATATTAATGCCAGTACTGCACCACCAACCGATAAACCCATTAATATCCGCTCGGTACTTTGGCTTAATGAAACAGTTGTTACCAGGGCTGCTGATTGTTTAAATACCGGTTCCATGAAATGTTCAAGCCAATGATGACCGCCCAATGATTCGGGAACTCCAATAAAACCACCGATGGTCGACAATATCGCAAGCACAATAAGCGGGATGGTCATTGATGGTGGCGATTCGTGCAGGTGGTGTTCCTGCTCATGTGTACCCCGGAATTTGCCGTAAAAGGTAAGGTACAACAGCCTGAACATATAGAATGATGTAAACATGGCTGTAATAACACCTATAACGTACATCGAAGTACTTTGCATAAAGGTATGGGCAAGTATTTCATCCTTAGAGAAGAAGCCTGCGAACGGCGGGATCCCTGAAATAGCCAGCGTACCTATAAACATGGTAATAAATGTAATGGGTAATTTACCTTTTAAACCGCCCATTTTACGCATATCCTGCTCGCCGCTAACTGCATGGATCACGGATCCTGCGCCAAGGAACAATAAGGCCTTAAAGAAAGCATGGGTAAGCACATGGAAAAAAGCACCGGTATAAGCACCTACGCCCAAACCTAAAAACATATAACCCAATTGTGATACGGTTGAATAAGCCAGTACCTTTTTAATATCAGTTTGTGTCAATGCAATTAACGCACCTAACACCGCAGTCGAAAGACCGATAATGGCAATTGTGTGCTGCGTAATAGGGGCGAGTGTAAATAAGATGTTCGAGCGTGCGACCATGTAAACGCCGGCTGTCACCATAGTTGCCGCATGGATCAAAGCTGATACCGGGGTAGGGCCTGCCATTGCATCAGGAAGCCAGGTAAATAAAGGGATCTGTGCCGATTTACCTACTGCGCCTATAAACAGCAACATGGTTATTAAGGTGAAATTTACGCTGGCATACTCTTTTGTGCCTGCCTTTGCAAAAATATCGCTGAATGAAGCACTCCCAAAAATGAGGATCATCAAAAATATGGCGATTACGAAGCCGAGGTCGCCAATCCGGTTCATTATAAATGCTTTCTTAGCGGCATCGGCATAGTCTGGATTAGTGTACCAGAAACCGATCAGCAGGTATGAGCACAAGCCTACACCTTCCCAGCCAATAAACATTACCAGGTAATTTGAGCCGAGTACCAGCAGCAGCATGAAGAAAACAAAGAGGTTGAGATAGGAGAAAAACTTGCCGAACCCGGCATCGCCTTTCATGTAACCTATTGAGTACAGGTGGATAAGGAAACCTACGCCTGTAATTATTAAAAGCATTAAAGCGCTCAACTGATCAACAAGGAATGCGAAGGAGACTTTAAAGGCACCAACAGAGAACCATTCGAAAAGATTCACATTGAATGCACCTGTAGATTTTACCTGCAAAAAAGCGCCGACGCTTATTCCGAAAGAAACCAATACTAAAAAGCTGCCCAAAAAACCGATTAATGCTTTTGGTAGTGTATTGCGGCCAACGCCGTTAATAATAAAACCGGCTAACGGTAGTAAAGGAATAAGCCAGATGTATTTATCCATAATGAGCCCCCTCTAAATCTCCCACGTAAGGGAAGACTTTTAGATTTGTCTTTTTAAGTGTTACTATTTATAAATTAATAAAATCCGAAATCGAAAATCCGACCTCCGAAATCATTTTACCATTTCAACCTGTTCAATACATTTATATCTATCGAATTTGTATTGCGGTAGATCATTACAATTATTGCTAATCCAACGGCAACTTCTGCAGCTGCCAGCGCCATAATAAAGAACACGAAAACCTGACCGGTGGCATCTCCGCGATATACGGAAAATGCAGCGAGCAGCAAGTTTACTGAGTTCAGCATCAGCTCAACCGACATAAATATCACGATGGCGTTGCGACGGATCAATACGCCGGTAACACCGATTGCAAAAATAATACTGCATAATAATATGTAATGATTAAGCGGTATTGCTTGTATGTTTTGTGTCAGGGTTTCCATCAGGTTGTTTTAGGTTCTTTTGTTGCTAATAAAACAGCGCCTACCATTGCCGATAACAGCAATATTGACGATACTTCAAATGGTAATAAATATTCGTTAAATAGTATTTTTCCTAAGTTTTTTACAAGACCAAGGTTGGGGTCATGCAATACTACTGGTTCTGAAATTTTAAATGCTTTTAGTGCGGCAATTATGGTTACTAAAAAGCAACCGCCGCCAATAACAGCTGCAAGCTTAACCAGGTTTGATTTACGAGGCTCCGCTTCTTTACTTAAGTTAATAAGCATGAGTGTGTACAAGAACAATACTAAAATTGCCCCCATATACACAATGAAATTAACCACTGCCAAAAATTGGGCATTCATTAAAATATAATGAATAGTGAAAGTGAAAAATGTAAGTACCAGGTAAAGGATGCTATGTACAGGATTTTTCGCTGAAATTACCAGTATCGAAAAAAATATGGACAAAAATGCGATGAAGTAAAATGTACTCATGGTTTTTATTTACAAAATACCTTTACCTTTTAAAGAGCAGGGCAAAGGTATAAAACTTCTTTATTGATTTAAGGGCGCCTCTACTAATTTGTCTTTTCCGTATATAAAATCTTTTCTTAAATAGTCGGAGGTTACATGCGGGCCGTCCAGGTAAATTGCCTCTTTCGGACACGCTTCCTCACACAAGCCGCAAAAAATACAGCGCAGCATATTTATTTCATAAACTGCCGCATATTTTTCTTCGCGATATAAATGTTCTTCACCTTTCTGACGCTCGGCAGCAATCATTGTTATCGCTTCAGCCGGGCACGATAAGGCACATAAACCGCAAGCGGTACAGCGCTCTTTGCCATTCTCATCGCGCTTAAGCGAATGCAGACCGCGAAAGTTTTCTGAATACTCGCGTGTTTGCTCAGGATATTGCACGGTCACAGGTTTCCTGAAAAAGTGCTTCATCGTAATTGAAAGGCCCTGTATAATTGCAGGCAAATAAATCCGTTCCCAAAAATTGAGAGGCTTCGCTTCAAGTACTTTTCGTTTATTACTTAATGGTTCCATCTGATTTAAACGCTGATCTATTTAAAAAAAGTAATAAAAATTCCTGTGATCACAATATTGGCTATTGCCAATGGGATCAATACTTTCCAACCCAGGTCCATCAACTGATCGTAACGGAAACGGGGGATGGTCCATCTTACCCACATAAAAAAGAAGATAAAGAAAAATATTTTTGCAAATAATGCTACTACTCCGAGCAGGACAAGCACATTCCCCGAAAAATAATGCATACCCGGGAAGTTATATCCGCCAAAATATAATGTAGCCATTACCGCTCCTGAAATAAACATGTTGATATATTCGGAAAACAGGTAAAAGCCAAGTTTCATTGATGAGTATTCGGTATGGTAGCCGCCAATCAGTTCCGTTTCGCACTCAGGCAGGTCAAACGGTGTACGATTGGTTTCTGCAAAAGCGCAAACAATGAATAATAAGAAGCCTAAAGGCTGCTTAAATATATTCCATGTAAACCAACCGTGCGACCAGAAGCCATGTTGTTGGGCTGCAATTTCTTTAAGGCTCAACGTTCCGGTTACCATTAGTAAAGCTATGATGGCTAAACCCATGGAAATTTCATAACTGATGTTTTGCGATGCTGCACGTATAGCGCCCAATAATGAATATTTATTGTTTGAAGCCCATCCGCCTATCATTACTCCGTAAACACCAAGCGAAACTACGCCGAGTATGTAAAGAACACCAACGTTAATATCGGTAACCTGAAGATCAATTACATGGCTGCCAATGGTTAACTGTTGTCCCCATGGAATAACAGCTGAACCTATACAGGCCGTGAAAATTGACAGCGACGGCCCTGCGATGAATAAAAATTTGCTCGCACTTGCCGGAATGATCTCTTCCTTCAAAAACATTTTGCCACCATCAGCAAAGGGCTGCAATATGCCCCAGGGTCCGGCGCGGTTTGGGCCTAACCTGTCCTGGAAAAATGCCGCTACTTTGCGTTCGGCATAAGTGGAGTATAAAGCGATCAGTAAGCTGATCGCAAATATGATCACTACCAGTATAAATTTAATTACTATATCTGCAAGTCCCATTATAAGCGTGTGTCTCGTTCAAATTGTTCTTTATTGGCCTCTATTAGGTAAGGATCAGTTTTTACTACCGGTAAAGGTATAAAATCATAATGATTTGAGCTGATGACCGATTTATTCGATACTTTGCGTGGCCCTTCTATTACCCAATCCGAAGTTTTCTTTTTATCAAACCGGCAGGTGTTGCATATAAATTCTTCCACCTCGCCATATTGGTCTTTGCGTGCGGTTACGCGTAATACCTCTTCGCCTTTATACCACAAGGTTACTTTACCGTTGCATTTCGGGTGATCGCAATCGCGGTGAGCCTCAACCGGTTTGGTAAACCAAACCCTGTTTTTAAAACGGAAAGTTTTATCAGTTAATGCACCTACCGGGCATACGTCAATCACATTGCCTGAAAAGTCGTTATCAACTGCATGTTGTATGTAGGTCGATATTTCTGAATGATCGCCGCGATTCAATATCCCGTGGATCCGATGATCAGTGATCTGGTCGGCAACAAAAACACAACGGTAGCATAAGATGCAGCGCGTCATATGCAACTGTATTTTATCGCCGATATCTATTTTCTCGAATGTACGGCGGTCAAATTCATAGCGGGTTTTAACAGCCCCATGCTCAAAGCCCAGATCTTGTAAGTGACATTCACCGGCCTGGTCGCAAATAGGGCAATCCAGCGGGTGGTTTACCAGTAACATTTCAACAATACCTTTACGCGCCTCAATTACTTCGGGTGAAGTAATGTTTTGCACTTCCATGCCATCCATTACTGCCGTACGGCATGATGCAACAAGTTTTGGCATAGGGCGAGGGTCTTTTTCAGATCCTTTGCTTACTTTAACCAAACATGTACGGCATTTACCGCCGCTATCCTTCAGCTTTGAATAATAGCACATAGCAGGCGGAACAATATCTCCCCCTATCTGCCTTGCTGCATTAAGGATACTTGTTCCCGGTTCTACTTCAATGGCAATGCCATCTATGGTTACTTTAACTGACATTCTATATTAGTCAAAATTATATTTTCTTTTATTCTGATTGAAAGCCTTAAATTAAATTACGAAATACATCATCTAAAGCCAGTTCAAAACCTGGTAATATTGGTGTAGTAATTTTATCTCCAATTGTTAATGCCCTGCCCTCTGCAACAAATTTTCCTTCCTTATTAAGGACATATTTTACAATAGACTGTTCACTGGGGTAAACCACCCAATATTCCATTACACCAAACTCTTCGTATAAATCGTATTTTATTTTTATCTCTTTTGCATTGTTGCCTGGTGATAAAATTTCTATAACTAAATCAGGTGCACCAAGGCAACCGCGCTGGTCTGTTAATTTACTTAAGTCGCAAACTATACATATATCAGGCTGAACAACTGTTTTAATTTTTTTATCACTTGTCTCGTTTCTAACCAACCGAACGTCAAAAGGCGCGACATAAACTTTGCAAAGTTTATTTTTTAAAAAAAAATTCAGTTCACTGGCTATGTTAAGTGCAATTTCCTGATGTGTATTGCTTGGCGCAGGGCTCATCTTAAAGATTTTGCCTTTAATCAGCTCCAAACGTTCCTCAAAACTCCACAGCAGATAATCCGCGTAGGTATAAGTTTTTGAGAAGTCTAAATCATCAATGCTGTCCATACACAAAAATACGTCAAATTAACTTACTGTCTCCGGTTGTGGTAAAGGATCAGCATAATGCGCCAATCCAAAATTCCGTGTTACCGCTTCAGCGCCATGGCTTACATGCCATTCAAATTCATCCCTGAAATGGCGGATAGCACTGGCCACAGGCCATGCTGCCGCATCACCCAGCGGACAAATTGTATTTCCTTCAATTTTTTTCGATACATCAACCAGCAGGTCCATGTCGCTCATTTTGCCATGGCCATGTTCCAAACGGTGCAATACTTTTTCCATCCATCCGGTACCTTCACGGCATGGCGAACATTGTCCGCAGCTTTCGTGGTGATAAAAACGGGTGAAGTTCCATGTATTACGAACGATACACTGATCTTCGTCAAAAGCTATAAAGCCTCCTGAACCCATCATGGTACCGCTAACAAATCCGCCTTCGGCTAATGATTCATAGCTCATCAGGCGGGGTTCGTTTTTAATAGTTTTAAGGAAGAGATTTGCCGGAAGGATCGGAACAGATGATCCACCCGCTACAACAGCTTTCAGACGTTTACCATTGGCAATACCGCCACAATATTCATCAGAATATAAAAATTCTTCAACAGGCAAACCCAGATCAATTTCATATACGCCCGGGTTTTTCACATTTCCGCCGGCAGAAATTAGTTTTGTACCTGTGCTGCGGCCAATACCAACTTTAGCATATTCATCACCGCCTTCGTTAATAATAGGCACAACTGCAGCAATAGATTCCACATTGTTTACCACTGTAGGGCAGCCATATAAACCTGCAATTGCAGGAAATGGCGGTTTAATACGCGGGTTACCACGTTTGCCTTCCAGAGATTCCAGTAAAGCGGTTTCTTCTCCGCAGATATAAGCGCCACCACCCGGCTGAACATATAATTCAAGGTCGTAACCGCTGCCTAATATATTTTTACCAAGAAAACCTGCATTTTTTGCTTCAGCAATGGCTTTTTCAAGGATTCTTATCTGCGGCATCATTTCGCCGCGAACATAAATATAAGATGTTTTTGCACCTAATGCGAAACTGGCAACTATCATCCCCTCAATTAATAGGTGAGGGATATAAGTCATCAGGTAGCGGTCTTTAAATGTTCCGGGTTCCGATTCATCGGCATTACAAACGAGGTAACGGGCTACCCCTTCGGGTTTAGCCAGGAAACTCCATTTCATACCGGTTGGAAAACCCGCACCACCGCGACCGCGCAAGCCAGACTTTTTAACTTCTTCCACCACGTCATCAGGCGACATGGTTTTCAAAGCTTTTTCAACAGCAGCATAGCCGCCTTTTGAGCGGTAAACATCAAATGTGTTGATGCCGGGTACGTTGATGTGTTCTAAAAGTAATTTTCGTGCCATTACTATTAATATATTTTGCCGGTTAATTTATAAGCGGCTATATGATTTCTAACGCAAGTTGACAAAATTAATGCAGACATGAAACCCACAATCAACTTTGAGCTTTCTCTGATATCCCAAAATAGGAACAGAAGAATTCCAATTGTTAACGCGATATCCCAAATAATCAGTTTGCTTCTATTGTTCATTTAATTTGTACCCCACCTTAGTAAAACCTTTTGGTATGCCGGTAATGATTAATATGTCTTATTATACAACTTGCAAAAGCCACAACCACCAGGAAGTTTAAGAATAACGGATTTTTATCGAAACCACCGTTTGAATAATTTATTACTATCACGGTTGCAATTAATAAAGTATCTGTTACAATTAAAATTGTGCCGGTCATTCTTAATTCTTGCCTTTTTCTTTTAAGTCTTTTATCAGTTTGTCGACTGAGTCGTTGGTCAAATTTTCGTAAAACGTATATTCGGGCCCAATCTGTAAAACAGGTCCGTAACCGCAGGCTGCAAGGCATTCAACCCCCCGCCAGCTAAACAAGCCATCGGCCGTCACTTCACCTTCTTTAACACCTAATTTTTGTTCCAGGTGGTCCATTATCTTTTCGGCGCCAACCAGGCAGCATGGGCCAGTGCGGCAAACTTCCAGTACGTATTTACCTTTTGGGCTTAAAAAATACATACTGTAAAAAGTGGCTACCTCATATACTTCAATATCCTGTATTTGCAGGTATTCGGCAACTTTATCCATTGCCGGGGCGCTCAACCAACCCAACTCGGCCTGTACAAGGTGCAGTATGGGCAATAAAGCCGATTTTTGCTTCCCTGCCGGATACCGGCTCTTCACATCATCAAACTTACTGATCAGCTCCGGGCTAAATTCAACCGGCGCCTGGGTTTCTTCAACTCTAAGCATCTAATTCTCCGGCTATAACGTTTAAACTACTCATGTTAATTATCGCATCTGATAACAGCATCCCGCGACTCATTGGTGCGTACATCTGGTAATTGATGAAGCTTGGTCTGCGGAAATGCAAGCGGTATGGCGAACGCCCGCCATCGTTTACAAGGTAAAAGCCCAGTTCGCCGTTACCACCTTCAACCGAGTGGTAAACTTCAGTCGTTGGGGTTGGAATTTCACCCATCACAATTTTAAAGTGATAGATCAAAGCCTCCATATTGTTATAAACATCCTCTTTTGGAGGAAGATAAAAGTCAGGTACATCCGCATGGAAAATATCCGAAGGTTCTTTTTCTACTTTAGCTAAAGCCTGTTCAATCAGGCGTAAGCTTTGCCACATTTCCTCCTGCCGTACCAGATAGCGGCTGTATACATCGCCGTTATCACCTACAGGCACTTCAAAATCAAGGTCCTGATAAGAGCAGTAGGGGTTCATGGCCCTTACATCATAATCAACGCCCGTAGCACGAAGTATAGGTCCGGTCCAGCTATAACTCAGGGCATCTTCGGGCTTAACTGCAGCAACATCCCTGGTACGGTCAATAAAAATCCGGTTCCGTTTGGTGAGATTTTCAAACTCTTTTAATACAACCGGGTATTCCTTTAAGAACTTCCGTAATTTTCTAAAAGCTATATCATTGAAATTACGTTCAAAACCGCCTATACGACCAATATTAGTTGTCAGGCGCGAACCGCAAATCTCTTCGTAAATTTCATAAATTGCCTCACGGTATTCCATTACATAAAAGAACCCTGTGGCGGCGCCGGTATCAACTGCCAGTACGCTGTTACAGATCAAATGGTCTGCTATACGCGCCAGTTCCATAATAATGATCCGCAGGTAATCAACCCGTTTTGGGGTTTCAATGCCTAACAGCTTTTCAACTGTCATGTGCCAGCCCATGTTATTGATGGGCGACGAACAATAGTTCAGCCTGTCGGTAAGCGGGGTGATCTGGTAAAATGGCCGGTGTTCGGCAATTTTTTCAAAAGCGCGGTGGATGTAACCAATAGTGGATACGCCGCTTACAATTCTTTCGCCATCCAATTGCAGCACATTCTGGAATACCCCATGTGTTGCAGGGTGAGTTGGCCCCAGGTTAAGGGTTGAAAGTTCGTTTTGCGGGTCGTTATCTGTATAAACCGGATGGTTCTGCATTGCTGTTATCTTCCAAAAAAGTAATCTTTTTTATCAACACGGTTAGGGTCTTCCAGCGGGAATTCTTTCCGCATGGGATAGGCCACCATATCGTCAACATTTAATATCCTGCGTAGGTCGGGATGTCCGTCGAAAATAACCCCGAAAAAGTCGTATGTTTCTCTTTCCATCCAGTTGGCGCCATTCCATAACACGGTTGCAGTAGGGATATGTTCGTCGCCATCATTCAGGAAAACCTTTAAACGTATGCGTACATTATTTACCAGGCTATGTAAATGATAAATAACCCCGATAGGTTTGTCCTGGTCGGGATAATGGATGCCGGTAATGTCAGTCAGAAAGCCAAACTGGAGCTCTGGGTCTGTTTTTAAATAAGTTAAAATATCAATCAGCTGCTCACGGCCTGTTTCGAGGGTTAATAAGCCAAAAGGTTCGCCAAGTAAAGTCAGTTTGTCGCTAAACCTATCGGTGATCTTTTTTAGAAGTGCTTCGTTTGTTAGTTTAGCCATTATAATATTCCGTATGAAGCTAATAGTTTTTGATATTCCGGTTCGTTTCTGCGGCGCAAGGTTTCGGATTGCACCAATTTTTGAATATCCATAAAGCCGTCAATAATAGCTTCGGGACGTGGCGGGCATCCGGGTACGTACACATCAACCGGGATCACCTCGTCAATTCCCTGTAAAACAGAGTAGGTATCAAAAATACCTCCGCTTGAGGCACATGCGCCAACTGCCATTACCCAGCGGGGCTCGGCCATTTGAAGATAAACCTGCCTTAATACTGGCCCCATTTTTTTAGAGATAGTTCCCATAACCATTAAAAGATCTGCCTGACGTGGGGAGAAACTTAAACGTTCCGCGCCAAACCTGGCAAGGTCATAGTGCGGCGACATGGTGGCCATAAACTCAATTCCACAGCATGAGGTGGCGAATGGCAATGGCCATAAAGAATATGAACGTGCAATGCCTATCGCTTTATCAACAGCAGTAGTAAAATATCCCGGACCTTCTATACCCGGAGGGGCATCAACTAATTGAATATCACTCATGATCTATTTGATACAAAAACCTTTCCATTCTTGTCAAAAAAAGCATTTTATTAAGTCAAAGATTTTACTTCGCGGCTATTTTGCTGATAAAACCAGGGTATTGACCCAATGAAATCCGGCTTTAAACCGGTAATTTGACAGAACGATGAGGCAAATTTACAACAATTTAATATGTAACAATTACACTATGTTAAAGTAAATATATTTAGAATCAGTCTAAACTGGCCTCACCTAAATCCTCTCCAACCGCGTGCCGCCTTAGCTTTAGCGGTGGCGCAACGAGAGGACTTTAACTGCGCTCTTTATTAAGCTTCCGTCTTTTGCGGAGCTTTTTGATTTTCTTTACCTAAACGCCCATTTAGAACCCTCTCCTTTGGAGAGGGCAGGGTGAGGCTAAAGACCTTAGTCCCAATCCAGCGCTTTCTTTTTTATTACATAAATAAAACCAAGCAGGAGGGTACCCATAAAAATAAACATCTCTATCATGCCATCTTTGCCGAGGTCCCTGAAATTTACTGCCCATGGGTACATAAATATTACTTCCACATCAAAGAGTACGAATAGGATAGCCACTAAAAAGTACTTGATTGAAATTGGCGTTCGCGCATTTCCTACTACCTCAATACCGGCTTCAAACGGGGTTAATTTATCTTTTGTTTTTCTGCTGGGGCCAATTTTGTGGGTTACAAACATAGTGGCAACCACAAAACCAAAAGCAACTATCATTTGAAAAATGATAGGCAAAAAATTAACGGGCAAACTGTGTACTTCCATCCTGCAAATATACAAACGGATTGATAATAAAAAAGCCCGCTCAGAATTTATCAGCGGGCTTTTTATATCGAATTTTTTTTAATGAAGAATAAACGATAGCATTTTACTGCATTCAAAAACAAATAGTTGAGCAAAATCGGTAAACCGTTTACTTTTTGAAATACAGGCCAATAACCATTAAGGCTAAAGCCATAAACAATCCCACGAACCATTTTATCATGTCGGTTTTTGTATTGGCCAAATCTTCTTTTGATGCTAAATGGGCTGTTTTGTCTATCTTAGCCTCAATATAAGCTGTTAAATTCTCGGCGGTGTCTTTGTCAATTTTTTCGCTTAATAAAGCATACAATTGTGTTACCGTAATGTTCATACTACCGTATTTTGAATACAATTATAACGAAATAACGTTACAATGGCAAATTTCAAAGAGCTGTTGAATGTGTAGGGCAAGAATTACAGAGAAAAATATCCAATAAAAAAGCCATCTCCGATTTATTGGAGATGGCTTTTTTGTTATTTAGAAAAATTATTTACTTGGCTTTTCCCGAAGTTTGGAAATAGTAAACAACTCTGGCTTCCGTTGGATCAAGTTCCTTCGCTTTGTTAAAATAATCTAAAGCTTTGGCGTGGTCCTTGTCCTTAAATTCGGCATAATTACCTAAATAAACGTATGCATCAACCAAATTGCCCTTTGTATCATCGTCAGGGGTTCCGCCTTTTGCAAGAATTAACTGAATATATTGCTCATAATAAGGCTTTGCCAAACCTTTAATGTTATTTCTGTCTGAGCCTTCTTCAAAATCTTTTACGCCTGCATGTAAGAATACAATTGGTGCATTTGGTTTTGGTAATTTGCGCTCAACATAGGTTAGCGCTGAGTCGGCTTTTGTAAGCAAAGTTGAATCAGGCTTAAATGTCTTATCAGTTAAGGTCTTACGGTACTGAGCCTTATAGGCCGTAAAATAGCTGAATCCTTCTTTATAATGATCCGTGAGTTTAGCCTTTCGGGACTTTTCGGCAAACGTGTGGTAAGCATCGCCTGCGTCCTGGAATTTTTTCAACGCAAATAATGAACCTGCAATTTCACCATAAAGATCAACCTGGCTGGTATCTAATGACAGGGCTTTCCTAAGATCGAGGATCCCTAATGAATCTTGCTTAGATGCCAGTTCCAATTTACCTTTCACCAAATAATCACGCGGGATAAGGCGTTTTGGATCGGCTTCGTTAACCCATTTGGTAATTGCTGTTAAGCCATTAGGATAGTCTTTGTTTTCAAATGCAGCATAACCTAAATAACGGTAAACCCTTAAATTATTACCTTTTGAGGCAGTAAGGTCTGTAGCCACTTTTTGCAAAGTAGGGTAGTCTTTTGCATCGATCAGGAAGTCGGCATAACGCATTTGCGATTCAACCGAATAATCTGTCAGATTGATGTATTTTTTATAGTTATCAACAGCCTGTGCAATTTTAGCATCGTGCTGTGCCGGATCAGTTAAGGCCCAGCGGATATCAGTTTCGGCCCATTCGCGGTATGCAGGCCCGAAATTTGGGTCAATTACCAGCGCTGCCTGAAATTGTTTTTCCGAGTCTTCAAAATTGTCTGCAAACCGCCAAAGAACACCTTCTGCAACATTGGCCGAAGCCAATTTTGGATCAAGTGTTAAAGCAGTTGAATAAGCATTATATGCATCAGTGCTTTTTAACTGCGACCGGTTTGCGTCACCTAATGCTACATATATCTGCGCGTCTTTTGGGTTGGCAAGCAGCCCTTTATTTAAAATGGCAATAGCAGCATCAGCATCAGCGGGCGCAATTTTTGCCCCATTAGGGCCAACTGCACTTCCGGTAAGCGGTAACAAATAAGCCTGACCTACATATAAAAAGGGTGTACTGTTCTTTTTACCAGCCAGTTCAATAGCCGAGTTGAAATTTGATGTTGCACCAGCCGCGTCCTTTTCCATATGAGCTACAGCGCCCAGGCCTGCAAAATTTAATGCAGATTTGCCGTTAACAGCCAACCCTTTGTTAAAGGTTGCTTTAGCTGAATCAAGATAATCCTGTTTTATATACACCCATCCCAGGTAAAAGAAATTTTCATCTTTGTCTGCCTGGGTAACCGTAAGGTTTTTCAGCATCGACTTCGCCTTCTGGTATTGCTCGTCATCAATCGCCTTTTTAGCATCGGATAAGCTTTGTGAAAAAGCAGACGATCCTATAAATAAGAATCCCAACCCCGCGGCTGCTATTTTACTCGTAATTTTCATCATTATTAATCTTCCTGTTTTGTTTATATTTTGGTGTACCTTATTTCTTTATTCGATTGTGGTCTGATCCTACCTTAAAGGTAAAAATTATCTTTAATAGTTAATGCAGCCTAAATAAATATCGAAGTCCTTTTTTTGCCTGGCAACAGCTATTTTGCCGGTGAAAATGCTATCCATCCTGTTTTTTTTCGGGATAGATTTATTCAAAATGCTATAAAATTTTGCTGTTTTGAACTAAAATCAGTTTCAATATGCAATTATATGTGTTTTAGCTTAAACTTTTATATACAAATTGATACAAATTGCCACAAAATTGCTATAACTGTATTTTTTTCTCAATAGTAATCTCCCTTCCGGGGATTGCATCGGGCAAGAGCCCCGATTTTAAGATAATTCTTTGCCCTCTGTCGCTTTTCATAAACCCTGCAAATTGCATACCCAAACCGTATTTACCGGTACAATTTAGTATGTAAAGATTCCTGGTTAAGGGGTATTGCTTTAATGCCAGTGTATTTTGTGATGGCGAATAATATGCTGCCGCTGCGTCTTTCCCGGTATCATCTTTTACTGCAACAATCTTAACCTTCCGTACAGCGTCCGCATAATCTTTATCCGGATCATTGAGCCAGCTAAAACCGGTTATCCCGATGGCATCCGGGTGTTCACTAACGTATTTTATAACTTCTTTGTTTGAATTTAACGAGTAAATGTTTTTTTGCGTGAAACCGCTAACTCCCGCGAAGTCTTTTAAATACCTAACTAAACTCGAGTTAGCGTTATCAAAAACGATATTTTTATCGGTTTTAGTATCGCCATTCAGAATTTTTTTTATTTGGCTTACGGTTATCGTTGTATCATTTGATGCCTGGTTTACAATTAATGCAATGGCGTCAATGGCAAAGCGGTCTATTACCGGTTTTAGATTCTTGTTTCTTAACAGGGCGGCTTTTTCAGTGGCATTTAAATCCCGCGACAAAATAACAACCCTGGCACTGTCAGCCAACAAAAGGTTTACCACACTGTTTTCGGGGGCATAAACTATTTTCGGATGTACTTTGGTATAGGTTGCTTTAAAAACATAAAGCTCTTCATCAACTATTGGTTGAAATGATTCATCCACAACAAGCTCGGCGGCGTTATCTGTAAAACGGTCAGGGTTTTCCTTTTGAGTTTTATGTTTACAGCTTTGTATCAGCACAAACACCCCGGTTGCTGCTATGATAGTTACAGCTATACCTAAAAGCTTAAAATTATACTTCATCTCGTCCTTTTTTTAGTATTCGTGAAAAACGTAATATCCCATAAAGAATGATGATAGTTCCAAATCCTATTCTTTGGAATTTCGAGATGTTTGGCAGCATTTTATCCCAAAAAATAACCATCAGCCCCAAAGCACAAAAACAGATAAAAGCAATTACCACTAAAATAAGCAAAAATCGCCTTTTGGGCGATTTTTGCTCGTTATGATTTGATAACATCGTTTTATTGATCAGTTCCTAATGTAAAGGAGATCGGAACACTGTAGGCCACACGTACCGGGCGTCCGTTTTGGATCCCTGGTTTCCAGTGCGGTGATGCTTTGATTACGCGTACTGCTTCTTCATCGCAACCATCACCAATGCCACGGGCTACTTTAACATCTGTTAATGAACCATCGCGCTCACACACGAAGCTCACAATAACCCTGCCCTGCGTACCATTTTCTCTGGCGACTGCGGGGTAGCGGATGTTTTTGCCTAAGTACCTGCCAAAGGCATCCAAACCTCCCGGAAATTCCGGAACCTGCTCAACCGAAGTGAAAATACGGTTGTTGTCTTCTTCGGTAACTTTAACTTCCGATGTACCTACCGGTTCATCAATGTTCACCTCGGCGTTTTTATCACCTTTCAGGTTTTTTTGGCCCGGGTCGGCAACTTCAAGTTCCTTCACTGTCGGTGGTTTTTCTTTCACCTCAGCATCCGGCTTAACTACCGGTGGCGGGAATTTAACCTGGTCAACCTTTGGTTTAGGCGGCTCAGGCGGCGGTGGCGGAGGTGGTTTCTTTATGTCCACCGGTGGTGGCGAAAGCACCACGTTGGTGATCTTCACCTTTTCTTTGGCCGGAGGGATAAATCCTGCGATCATGTTGAAAATTGTGTTTGCAGATATCAAAATAACAGAAAGCAGGACGCCGATAATAAGGGCTTTGCGGGTGTTTACCCCGTTATCCTTTCTTAACTGGTAGGCGCCATAACTTTTGTTACGGTCTGTAAAAACAAAATCAATCCATTTTTGGTCTAATATGTCTAATTTTGATCCAAACATTTTTTTGACTTTAATATTAATTAACGTTTTTAGTAATTAAAAATTACTTAGTATAAACCATTCTTTTGTAAATCACCGAGTTCCAGTGGTGTAATTTTAACAATGGCGTATGACTGCACACCGGTAATGCTCATTTCATCGAGCGTATTCACCAGGTTCTCGTAGGTTGATTTGTCGCTCGGTTTTATCAAAACGATCATGAAATTATCGGGAGCCGCATGTGTTTCGGCAACCTTTTTTCCGTTTTCAATCAACGCTTTGCGTAAACCATCCTTGCCATAATTATCAACGGTAGGTGCACTTTTACCTGCTTCGCCCATATACCATTCCAGTTTGTTATGACTACCCAAGAGTATCGTCATTGAACGGGTAGCGGCAACCGGTAATTGGCTTTTTATCACTGAGTTATCTGGCATGGCCAGGTCCATTGCTTTCTTTTTACTTAGCGTAGTGGTAAGCATAAAGAAGGTGATCAGCAAGAAGGCCAAGTCAACCATCGCAGTCAGATCGACGCGTGTTGATTGTTTTTTACTTCTAACTTTTCCGCCTTTATGTTTACCCCCGCCGGAGGTATCTAATTCTGCCATAGCTTTTTATTTTTTAGGGGCCGCCCTTAGGTCGGTAATTAAATCAAATTTAAAAATCTTTTGATGACCCAATACACCTATTACTTCGTTGATCATAGGATACTGTTCTTTACGGTCGCCTTTTATAGCAATATCCAAAGCTTTATCGTGCAAGCCTTTGTCGGCCTGGCGCGATAAATAGATCCAGTTACTCAGTTCGTTGGTAGCAGTAGTATCCGTTGGAATCCCAGGTTGCGGAAATCCTTTACGCTCATCAGGGCGCAGATCAAGGAATTGTTTTAAGTTGGCAATTGGTACGCCAAACACTTCAAGCAGCGAAAATTTTGCTATTTCTTCGGGTGTAAATACGATCTTGTATTTGTCGCCCATTGCTTTCAAAGTAGCGGCGCGTACGTCAGATCCCGTAACAGAATAAAAGATCCTGTCTTTACCGTCAACGTTGCCGATAGTGATCATAGCAAGGTTATCTTCCGGAACAAGCTTGGTTTTAGAGGAGAACGGAACCTCAGCCTTGGTCGGGTCATCAACCTTTGGCTTGGCAGTTAATATGAAAAATGTAAGTAACAGGAATGCCACATCGCACATAGCTGTCATGTCTATGAACGTGCTTTTCCTGGCAACTTTTACTCTAGGCATAATTTATTAATTTTAATATTACAATGTGTAATTGATTATACAACCCCGGTAATTTGTGAGCATAGCAAAAACTACCGGGGTGAAACTAAGCACTAATGAGTCTTTTTATTTGTTTTTGTGCGATGCTGCAAATGTTTGTACGATGCTGAATCCAGTTTCGTCAATAGCATAAGTCAGCTTGTCAATTTTTGATGTAAACACGTTATACATAACAATTGAAGTAGCTGAAGTACCGATACCAAATGCAGTATTAACAAGGGCTTCTGAAATCGCAGTTGATAATGCTGTTGTATTTGGAGCGCCTGAAGTTGCTAATGCCGCGAATGCACGGATCATACCAAGTACTGTACCTAACAGACCGGTTAATGTGCCAATTGATACCAGGGTAGCAATAACAGTTAAGTTTTGCTCAAGCATCGGCATTTCAAGTGAAGTTGCTTCTTCGATATCTTTTTGGATAGCTAAAGTTTTTTGGTCAACATCCAGGCCTGTTTCTGCTTCCATTTCGCTGTATTTTTTTAAAGCAGATTTGATAACGTTTGCAACAGAACCTTTTTGTTTGTCGCATTCGCTTTTTGCAGCTTCAATATTACCAGCGTTAAGAGCGCTTTGTACTTTTCTTACAAAAACGTCTACACTACCTGTTCCGGATGCTTTGCCAATAACAACAAAACGTTCGATTGAAAACACAATTACAGTCAACACGTAAGACATGATAAGAGGTACAAGGAACCCACCTCTGTGAATAGTTCCGTAAATGTCTGGTGTACCATGCTCTACGTCACCTCCTTCATAATGACTTGAATCGCCCAAAATGAAAATGAAAATTACGATTGCAACTGCGAGACAGATAGGAATAGTCAATGTTGCAAATATGCCTGCATTTGAGCCTTCTTTTTTAACAGGACTAGTTGGTTTTGTTGGTGCGTTTGCCATTAGTTTTTAGTTTTAGTTTTAGTTTTTAGTTTATATTTATTGTTTTTTTAAATGCGAATTATTAGCGAATAACAAAAATAGAATTTTAATGAAATAAAAAAACTTTTTTGTTACACTTTATAATTTTTTAAATATCACTTCATCAGCCGTGTACATTGGTGGATACATAACGCAATGAAAGATAGAAATTGTCTGTTGTTTAAACAATTATTTTGCAATAAAACCTATTTTTTTTAATAATAGCAAACAATACACTATAAAAATTATGTTACTAAACGTTCACCGTTACGTTTGGACCTGCATTTATGATCTCTGGGCTGCTAAAAGGAGCATATTGCTCAAAATTTCTAATAAACAAAATAGCGAGATTTTGCGCCTTTTCATCATAATTTAAAGGATCGGCCCACGTGTTTTTGGGATCAAGGATATGATCGGGGACATCGGGACAGCTTGCCGGCATCCTCAGTTTAAACACAGGGTGTTCATTATAATTAATATTTTCAAGCCCGCCATTCAATGCAGCGGTTATCATAGCGCGCGTATATTTCAGTTTAATTCTTTGTCCTTTTCCAAAAGCCCCGCCCGACCAGCCTGTGTTTACCAGCCAAACATTTACCTGGTGCTCTTTTATTTTTTTACCAAGCAGGTTGGCATACGTAACCGGATTTAGCGGAAGGAAAGCTTCGCCAAAGCAGGCTGAAAAAGTTGCATTTGGCTCGGTTATCCCGGTTTCGGTGCCTGCAACTTTGGCTGTGTACCCCGAAATAAAATGATACATAGCCTGTTCGGCCGTTAGTTTCGAGATCGGCGGGAGGATCCCAAAAGCATCGGCAGTTAAAAAGAAGATGTTTTTAGGGGACGCGCCTATCGATGGGATCACCGCGTTTTCTATATTATATAAAGGATAAGCTACGCGGGTGTTTTCCGTTTTATCAATGTTTGAAAAATTAACTCTCCGTGTGCCAAGTATAAAATTAATATTTTCAAGCAGGGCGCCAAATTGAATGGCGTCAAATATTTGCGGCTCTTTCTCGGCAGTTAGGCCAACACACTTTGCATAACACCCGCCTTCGAAATTAAATATGGTATAATCGCTCCAGCCATGTTCATCGTCGCCTATAAGGTTGCGCTCAGGGTCGGCGGAGAGGGTGGTTTTACCTGTACCCGACAAGCCGAAAAATATAGCAGTATCGCCCTTTGCACCTGCATTGGCGGAACAGTGCATAGACAGTACTTTCTTCTCAAGCGGCAGTATGAAGTTCAATACCGAAAAAATGCCCTTTTTTATTTCTCCGGTGTAAGCGGTGCCACCGATAAGGATCATTTTTTTTGAAAAATTAATAATCGAAAAGTTTGGCTGCCGGGTTCCGTCAACTTCCGGATCAGCTTTAAAGCCCGGGGCAGCAATTATTGTCCATTCTGGCGGCGTATTAAAATTTATCACCTCGGGACGCAGAAATAAATGGTGTACAAATAAGTTTTGAAAAGCGGTTTCGGTAATAACCCGGATATCAATATGGTATTTTTCGTTCGCGCAGGCACAGCAATCGCGTACAAAAATATCGCGTTCAGCCAGGTAGCCGGTTACTTTTTGCAGCAGGGAGTCAAATTTATCCGCATCGAACCTGATATTTACTTTACCCCACCAAACATTTTCGCTGGTTAACTCATCTTCAACAATAAAACGGTCTTTTGGCGAGCGCCCGGTAAATTCGCCGGTATCAACGGCCAGTGCGCCGTTGTCGGCTAAAACACCTTCCTTTCTTTTTAAAGCTTCTTCAACAAGTTCGGCAGGGCTCAACTGGAAATAAACTTTCCTTGCCCGATCAAGCTCAATATAGCTCAGATCAGGAATTTGGTTAATACGGTTCCTCATGAAAATAGTAAATTGGTTACCGCAAAATTACTGGTTTTAAATACCAGTAAACAAGTAAAATAGCATATTTTTTTACATAATGTAGATTATACACACTATTTAAAATATTGATATATAGTTGTTTGTGAAGATTGTTCGATACACTAAGTGTTGTGGAGAGATTAGAGGTTGGAGATTAGTCCGAAAGTCAGTAAAGTCCGGAAGTCCGCAAGAAGCTGCAACTGAGCCGCGGATCTCTATTTTCAACTAATCTTTAATCTCCAACCTCCAATCACTAACCCCCGGCCTTCTTAGCCTTAAAGCCGTCTGCCAGCAGCAACGCTAATACTTTATCCCTGAAATCCCCCTGGATTAATATTTCGCCTTCCTTTACAGATCCGCCTACCCCGCATTTAGATTTTAGCTTCTTACCGATAAGTTCAAGGTCAGCTTCCTGGCCAATAAAGTCACTAATACGGGTCACTAATTTTCCGCCGCCTTTACGGTCGAGATAGATTTTGAGGTTTTGCTGCTGCGGGGGCAACGTTTTTGCAGCATGCCCCTGGTTTTCCTGGTATTGAAAATCGGGGTTGGTAGAATAAACTACACCGGTGAAATTCTTTTTTGACATTTCTTAATTTCGTCTCTACCGATTTTTCTTAAAAGAATCTCCTACAATCACCTTCAGCGACTGCGGTACTATCTCAATTAATATGTCGGAATCTATTATTTGGGGCTCCCCGTCCAGATGCACAGGCCCGGGTTTGCTTCGTTTAATTTTTATGGTTTTTCCTTGCAGAATTTCCACATATTTTGTTTTGTCGGCTGTTTTTGTGATCATCCGGATTCCCATCTCAACAAAACGCCATAAGGGGAACTGTTTTATCACGCAAATATCCAATAACCCGTCCTGAACCGATGCCTTTGGCGAAATATGGGCGTTATTACCATATTGTGATGAATTTGCAAAACTCAGCATGAATGCTTCCCGCTCGTAAGCCTGGCCATCAATTTCGAGCTGGTATAGTTGAGGCTCATACTTGTTTACCTCCTCAAAGGATGATTTGATATAAGTTATAAAGCCCCGTTTTTTGCCGTGTGAGAAAACTTCGCTGATATGAGCGTCAAATCCCATCCCGGCCATATTGAAAAATGGCCGCCCGTTCAGTTTTGCCGAATCTATCAATTCAACAGATCCAGAATTAAGGTTTTTAATAGCCTGCCCGGCATTCATGGAAATGCCAAGAAACCGTGACAAGCCATTACCCGATCCATAGGGAACTATTCCCAATGTGGTATCGGTACCAACAAGCGCCGACGCAACTTCATTTACTGTACCATCGCCGCCTACAGCCACTACCAGGTCGAATTTACCTACCGCCTCCTTAGCAATTTTTCTGGCATGTGCTATGCCATTGCTAAAAACAACGATGTATCCAAATTTGGCAGGATCCAGATGCTTTTCGATCAGTTCCGGAACACCGTCCTTTTTCTTCCCGCCCGATATCGGGTTTATAATAAATAACGCTTTCCGTTTCAACTACATGTAATTTCTGCCGGCAAAAGTAAATGTATTTTCGGCTTTGTAAAAATTGTTTTATTTTAGCGCCCTGAATGTGGACTGATTTAATTGCCGTCATGATAGCTATCACGACGTAACCGGATTGCAACCACGTAAAAAAGTGCTAAAACCATGCTTCTTTTTACTTCAATCCCCCGGTCTTTTTTGTTCATATCGGCGTTTTTATAAAGAATATACTAATGCAGCGGCTTTGGTTTTGTATCTCCGCTTTAAAATTTAATTTACATTATAAGATTTATGTCATATTTATTTACCTCAGAATCCGTATCAGAAGGACATCCGGATAAAGTTGCCGACCAGATATCGGATGCTTTGATTGATAATTTTTTAGCTTTTGACCCAGAATCAAAAGTAGCCTGCGAAACATTAGTTACTACTGGCCTGGTTGTTTTAGCCGGCGAAGTAAAATCAAAAGCCTATCTTGATGTTCAGAAAATTGCCCGCGAGGTAATCAATAAAATTGGCTACACCAAGGGCGAGTATATGTTTGACGGCAGTTCATGCGGTGTGTTATCAGCTATCCACGAGCAATCGCCGGATATTAACCAGGGTGTTGACCGTACTGCCAAAGAGGAGCAGGGCGCTGGCGACCAGGGCATGATGTTTGGTTACGCAACCAGCGAAACTGATAATTATATGCCATTGGCGCTGGATATTGCCCATGCGCTCTTAATTGAGCTTGCAGCCATCCGCCGCGAGGATAGTGATATTAAATACCTTCGCCCCGATGCAAAATCGCAGGTAACGCTTGAATATGATGATGACAACAAGCCAGTAAGGATCGATGCCATCGTTATATCAACCCAGCATGATGATTTTGACGAAGAGGAAGCGATGCTGGCTAAAATCAGTAAGGATATCATCAGTGTTCTGATCCCCCGTGTAAAAGCGAAGTACCCTAAATACGCTCATTTTTTTAATGACAATATTAAATACCATATTAACCCTACCGGAAAATTTGTTATCGGTGGTCCGCATGGCGATAGTGGTTTAACCGGCCGTAAAATAATTGTTGATACCTATGGCGGTAAAGGTGCACATGGTGGCGGTGCTTTTTCGGGCAAGGACCCTTCAAAAGTTGACCGTTCTGCTGCTTATGCAACACGCCATATTGCTAAAAACCTGGTTGCTGCCGGTGTTGCGAGTGAAGTACTGGTGCAGGTATCCTATGCTATCGGCGTAGCCCAGCCAATGGGTATTTACGTAAATACTTACGGAACAGGTAAAGTTGGTTTGCACGATGGTGAAATTGCCAAAAGGGTAGAGTCCATATTTAATATGACTCCTTATGCCATTGAGACCCGTTTTAAACTGCGTAACCCTATATACAGCGAAACTGCCGCTTACGGACACTTTGGTAAACCGAGCCAGGTAGTAACCAAAACTTTTGTAAGTCCCGAAGGTCGCGTAGTAACAAAAGAAGTTGAACTGTTTACCTGGGAAAAACTTGATTTTGTAGATAAAGTAAAACAAGCCTTTGGCTTATAATTGAGTTTTAGCGGTGAGTTTTTTGCTCACCGCTCTTTTTTGCAGCTCATCAATTAATATTTCAGCACAATATAGCCCGTCTTGTGCTTACCCACCCCATTCACACTATAGTCCAGCGCATAAAAATATGTGCCGGGTACCTGCATGGCGCCAGTTTTGTTGCTGTGGCCGTCAAACACCTTTGTGGTATTGTCATAACCCTGTGCCTCATAAACCAGTGCGCCGTTGCGGTTAATAATGGTTAATTTGTTTTCAGGATAGGCAGTAATCCCATCAATCACAAGGAAATCATTAATGCCGTCCCCGTTTGGTGAAAGTCCCTGGTGTACAATTATACCGTCGTTTTCGATGCTTATCGTAGACGTTTGTTCAACTGATATGGCCTGGTCCGGGTTGTTTACCGGGCCGATGGCCCTGGTAACGACGATAGAATAGGTTCTGGTGGTTACACCGTCCTGGGCAGTTACTACCGTATTGATGGTATTTTGGCCTGCCACTAAAGCAATACTGCCCGATGCTGTTCCGGAGGCTACTGCTACACCGTTTACTTTTATTGTGGCGGTGGGGTCAATGGTGGTTGCCGTTACGGTAACCGATGCAACGGCACTGCTCACCGACGTGGTGTAAGTTGTGGTGCTGCCAACGGTACCCGTATTAGTCAGCGTTGAAGCTGGTGTTAGTTTAATGCTGCTCAGTAAAGCATTACTTGATGGCGCCCTGGTGACTGTTATGGTATATGTTTTTGTGGTTACGCCATCCTGGGCTGTTACTTTGGTAGTTAATGTGTTGTGCCCAACAACCAAAGCAATACTGCCTGATGCCGTTCCCGAGCTTACTGTAGTACCGTTTACGGTTACTGTAGCTGTGGCATCAGCGGTGGTTGGTGTTACTTTTACCGATGTAGTGGCGTTGCTGACCGATGCCGTATAACTGTATGTGCCTGTTGCAAACAAAGGGCTTAGCGTGCTGGCACTGATAGCAAGACCGGCAAGCGCGGCATTTGTGGATTTAGCCCTTGTTACGATGATTGAATAGGTTTCGGTGGTTATGCCATCCTGGGCGGTTACTACCGTGTTGATAGTATTGGGGCCAACAACTAAAGCAATACTGCCCGATGCTGTGCCTGAGGCTACCACTACGCCATTTACTTTTATGGTAGCGCTTGGATCAATGGTGGTTGCCGTTACGGTTACCGATGCAACCGCATTGCTGACCGATGTGGTATACGTTACGGTGCTGCCCACTGTACCGGTATGAGTTAGCGTTGAAGCAGGCGTGAGCTTGATACCGCTCAGCATAGCATTGGATGACAAACGGGTAACTGTTATGGTATACGTTTTTGACGTTACACCATCCTGGGCAGTTACAATAGCGGTGATGGTATTATTGCCTAATGTTAAGGGAATGCTTGCAGATGCCGTGCCCGATTTTACCATTGTGCCGTTAATCTTTAAGGTCGCCGTTGGATCTGCCGTGGTTGCCGTTACAGTAGTTGATACCGTTGCGCTACCCACAGTAGAGGTATAGCTCAATGTCCCTGTTGCAAATACTGGCGTTAGCGCTCCGCTGCTCAATGAAAGTTTTGCGAGACTGGCATTTGCCGAAGCGGGTCTTGATATCGTTAAAGTATAGGTTGCTGTGGTCACGCCATCCTGCGCCGTTCCTACTATCGTAATTATATTGGTGCCTGTGTTTAAACTGATGCTCCCTGATGCTGTGCCGGACGCCACGGGTGCGCCGTTTACCGTTACTGTTGCTGTTGGGTCAATTGTGGTCGGGGTTACAGTTATCGACGCGGTCGAACTACTCACCGTTCCGGTATAGCTAAGTACACCCGGTACGGTTTGGGTTAGCGTTGTAGCCGGGTTAAGTGTAATATGGCTTAATCCGGCATTATTTGAAATCCTCGTTACCGCTACCGTGTAGGTTTTTGTTGTTGTTCCGTTTGTTGCCGTAACAACCGTGGTCAGGGTGTTGAGCCCGTTAACCAAAGTAATACCTGCTGACGCTAAACCGGATGTTACGGCTTTTTCGTTCACTGTGATCTTTGCAAGTGGATCACCGGCCGTCGGGGTTAAAGTGACTGATGCGGTGGCATTTGGTACAGTTGTAGTGTAACTGATTGTTCCGCTTGTAAATACAGGCGTCAATGTGCCGCTGCTTAAGCTAAGGTTTGTGAGGTCGGCATCGGTTGAAATTACCTTAATACTTACAGTCGCCGCCTTTGGCCCCCCAGGGTTATAGGCGGTGATAGTATAATTTGTTGCAAGGCTGCTTGCAGTTGGCGTGCCGCTGATGACACCAGTTGCATTTGCAAAAGTTAAACCTGGCGGCAGAGCCGGATGTATGAAATAACCGCCTATGGGTTTAATCTTTTTTACTGCATTATTGCCTGAGTCGGCAACATACACATTACCCGCGCCATCCACGCCTACGCCAAGCGCCTTGCTAAAGCCAGCGCCAATGGCAACGGGTGCTCCTCCGCCTAAAGGGATCTCCTTTATCGCGTTATTGCCATAATCTGCCACATACACATTACCTTCAGCGTCTGCCGCTACACCATAGGGGGTAAGAAAACCGGTTCCTAATGTAAGCTGTGCGCCTCCGCCTGCAGGTACTTCTACAATAGCGTTGGCTCCAAAATCGGCAACATAAACATTCCCCAAACCATCTACAGCTACTCCTGTTGGTTGAACAAAGCCAGTGCCGAAAACCACCGTTGCCCCACCGTCTGCAGGGATCTTTTTCACCTGCTTGTTGTAGTAATCCGCTACGTATAAATTTCCGGCTGCATCTACCGCTATGCCGCTGGGACCATTAAAGCCTGAACCAAGGAGAACTATTGGACCGCCGCCCACAGGAATCTTTTTTATTGTAGTACTCCCGAAATCTGCCACAAAGACATTGCCAGCACCGTCAACGGCGATGCCTTCGGGATTGATAAACCCTGACCCTAAAGTAACCGGAATATTACTTCCTGAGGGGATCTTTTTTACCTCGCCATTAACGTTATCGGCCACATATACATTACCGGCAGCATCTGTAGCAACACCTGTAGGAAAGTTAAAACCCGATCCCAGGGTAATCGGGCTGCTGCTATATCCGGGAAATGACACGCCGGTACTTGCGGGTGCCAGTGCTGTAATTGCTGTACCCACCTGGTAGGTTTGGGGCCCGCTGTAACTGAGTGTTGGCACTGGCGGAAGATTTATCGTTATTTTAAGGGTTGTGGAGTTGCCCCCAGCACCATTATATGCAGTAATTGTATAATTTGTAGCAGGGCTCGAAACTGTAGGCGTACCACTGATGATACCTGTATTATTTGAAAAGCTGAGACCTGCCGGTAAGGTAGTATTCAGATAATAGCCACCAATGGGTTTTATCACGTTTACATTTTTTTTACCAAAATCAGCCACGTAAACATTGCCGGCGCCGTCAATGGCTATACCTTCGGGATTGATAAACCCTGAGCCTATAACAACAGGAGTATTGCTGCCGGTCGGGATCTCTTTTACTGCGGCGTTAAAGTTATCAGCAACAAAAATATTGCCCGATGCGTCAACTGCAACCCCATAAGGGCTATTAAACCCGGTGCCCAGGGCAACCTTTTGTCCCCCGCTTACCGGAAGCATATAAACTGCATTATCGCCGCGATCGGCCACATAAATGTTGCCTGCCGCATCAACGGCTATCCCGACAGGTAAACTAACACTTGTGGATAAAGTAACCGTATAGTTGGTGCCTGCCAGTATTTTTTTAACAGCATTGTTGTTATAGTCGGCAACGTAAACATTACCCGCCGCATCTACAGCCACCCCTGTTGGTAAACTAAAACCCGAGCCCAGAGGAACTGGTGTGCCGCCGCCGAAGGGCACCATCTTAATAGCGTTGTTGTTCTGGTCGGCCACATAAACATTGCCGGCGGCATCAACAGCTACACCAAACGGCCCGTTAAAGCCCGAACCGAGAGAAACCGGTGCGCCGTTGCCGGCCGGGAACTTCGTAACCGTATTGTTAAGCGGATCAGCTATATAAACATTTCCTGCGGCGTCAATGGCAACCCCGGTAGGTCCCTTAAAACCATACCCAAAGTTTACCGGACTGCTGCTATACCCGGCTGGAGCCACCAAACTGCTTGTTGGCGTCAATGGAGCGATGGCTGTGCCTGCTAAATAGGTTTTAGGACTGCTGTAGCTGATAGTGACCGCATTTACTTTAATATTAATGGTTGCCTGATTGCTGCCGGCACTGTTATATGCGGTAACCATATAATTTGCCGCGGGACTGGCGAGGGTTGGAGTGCCGCTTAAAATGCCAGTTGTATTTGAAAAGCTGAGGCCTGCAGGTAAGGCGCTTACATAATATCCGCCTATGGGTTTAATTTCTTTTATGGCGTTATTACCTGAATCGGCCACATAAACATTGCCTGCAGCATCCACAGCTACGCCTTCAGGGTTCTGGAATCCTGAACCCAAAGAGACAATACTGTTGCTGCCAGCCGGGAGCATTTTTACCGCATTATTAAAGTTATCCGCTACAAACACATTCCCTGAAGCGTCTGCCGCAACACCATAGGGATGACTAAAGCCCGAGCCTAAAGCCACCGCAGCGCCACCGCCAGCCGGTATCTTATAAACTGCGTTATCGCCGCGGTCTCCCACATAAACATTTCCAGCCGCATCTACAGCAATACCAACCGGCAAACTAAAAGTGCCTAAGCTAACCGTGGTATTGGTGCCGGCTGGAATCATTTTTACGGCATTATTGTTATAGTCGGCAACATACACGTTCCCGGCCACATCAACAGCCACGCCGGTGGGCAAACTAAAACCTGAACCCAGCGTAACCGGTGTGCCGCCACCCACTGGAACCATTTTTACGGCGTTATTGCCCTGGTCAGCCACGTACACATTGCCGATAGCATCTACCGCAACACCATAAGGTCCACTAAAGCCGCTACCGATAATAACGGGTGTGCCGCCACCTGCCGGAATTTCCTTAATGGCATTATTTCCGTTGTCAACAACGTACACGTTCCCGGCGGCATCGACAGCCACTCCCGGCGGAGCGCTAAAACCGCTGCCAAAGGTAACAGGAGCACTGCTGTAGCCCTGAGTTGCCACCGGGCTGCCCGTTGGCGCAAGCGCCGTAATTGCGGTACCGGCCATGTAAGTTTGCGGGCTGCTGTAACTGATGGTTAAAGCGTTAACTTTTATATTGGTAGTTGCAGTGGTGCTGCCGCCGCTGTTGTAAGCGGTAATGGTATAGGTAGTTGCCGGGCTGCTTTTTGTTGGGGTACCGCTGATAATACCCGTAGTATTATCAATAGTTAAGCCCTGAGGTAAGGGCAAATTCAAATAATACCCGCCTGATGGCTTGATTTCTTTAATGGCATTGTGTTGATAATCGGCTACATAAACATTGCCTGCGCCATCAACCGCCACGCCGTATGGCGAATTAAAACCAGAACCTATCGTAATTGTGGTACCGCTCCCTGCCATTATCTCTTCAATTGCATCTGCATTTCTATCTGCCACATAAACATTCCCGGCGGCATCGACTGCTACACTATATGGATCAATAATGCCTGTACCTAAAACTACCGGGCTGCCACCACCAACAGGTACCTCTTTTACTAATCCGGTGCCCGCATCAGCCACGTAAACATTGCCTGCGGCATCTACGGCTACGCCGTTGGGAAAGTTAAAACCCGAGCCAATTGCAAAGGTGGCACCGCCGCGTGCCGGAATCTCTTTTACCGAATTGTTATTAGCATCAGCCACATAAACATTCCCGGCGGCATCTACCGCCACCCCGGTTGGCCCATTAAAACCAGAACCTATTGTTACCGGCGTACCATTGCCTGCCGGGATCTTATAAACTGCGTTCGCGCTGTAAGAGGCTACGTATACATTATCAGCAGCGTCCACGGCGACTCCGTTGGGGCCGTTGAATCCGCTACCTAACTGAACGGGGGGGCCGTTGCCGGAAGGAATTTCAGTAACGGATCCACTTGATTGCTGGACAATAAAAAGATTGCCGGCGCCATCGATAGCCACATCATAAGGATTTATAAATCCGGAACCTAAGTTAATTGTACTACGGTTATATGCCGGGGCAGCTACCCCGGTGCTGGTTGGCGCGAGCGCGGTAATAGGTGCAAGGGCGGTATAGGTATGCGGGCTGCTGTAAGCTGCTGTCGGTGAGGGCGGAACATTAATCTGGATGCTCAGCTTTGTGGAACTGCCGCCTGAACTGTTATACGCGGTTATCGTATATGTCGTTGCCGGACTGCCTGAGATCGGTGTTCCGCTGATTATACCGGTAGTTTCATTAAAACTCAAGCCGGTGGGTAAGGCCGGGCTTATATAATAGCCGCCCGACGGGACAACTTCATACACCGTGTTGCCGCTGCCATCCGCAACGTAAACATTGCCTGCACCGTCTACTGCAATGTCCATTGGATTACTCAACGCAGTACTAAGCAGGAGGGGCGTGCCGCCACCGGCCGGGATCTGGTATAAAGCATTGTCGCCATGATTTGTGGCGTAGACATTGCCCGCGGCATCCACAGCTACACCTGTTGGATCCGTGAAATATGCAAGGTAAATTGTTGGCCCCCCATTTACCGGAAATTCTTCAATTGCGCCGAAGCTGGCATCCGCCTCATACACGTTGCCGGCGGCGTCTACAGCTACCGAGGTAGGCTTACTGTTTATATAGGTTAAAAAAAATGGCGTGCCACCACCGGCGGGGATCACTTTAATGGCGCCATTACCTGTCGAGGCCACATAAATATTGCCACTATGGTCAACGGCTATACCGCCTGCATCGACGAATCCGGTTGCCAGCGTAACCGGCGTGTTACTGCCGAACGGTATCTTATATACTGCACCATTAGAGGCGTATGAATCAACATACACATTACCTGCCGCATCAACAGCTATACCGTGAGGGTTGCTTATGGTAGCTATAGTTATCGGTGCACCGCCAACAGGAATTTCCTTTACCGCATTATTGTTCGCATCAGCAACATAAACATTACCCGCGGCATCAACCGCCACGGCGTAAGGGTTATTAAACCCGAAGCCCAGTGCAACACCACTGTTGTTATAACCTGGTGCCACCACGCCGCTGCTTGTTGGCGCCAATGACGTTATAGCTGAGCCAGAAGTGTAAGTTTGAGGGCTGCTATAGCTGATAGCAGGCACGCCAATGTAGCCTGCACCTTTTGTCGCCGGTATCATTTCAGCGGATCGAAGCATATGACGGGCGGCTTTACCATGGCGGTTTGCAACACCTCCTTTATTTACAGGTTTAATGCCTCCAAATGCAGTATTGCCAAGACAAAACAAAACCGCAAATATCAATAAATGCAGCGTGATGTTATAATTTGATGTCCTGAACAGTTTGTTGGGAATAGATAGCGGTGTGCTCATAATCGTTTGATTAACAGAAAATGTATAATTGTTGGTGAAAATCTAAGTTGAACGCTAACCTGACCAATACTTGATGATCCCGCAAAAAACCGATTATGGATAATAGCTTTTGGGAATTATCAAAGTTTAAATAGTACTGTGTTTACTTGTTATTAACAGCGAACATTGTTATGCCCGTCACCAATTTTCCAAACCCGACAGGTGAAAACAAAAATATTCTTCGGTAAAATTAAACCTCACCCTGTGTCGGTGGAAGCGTATTAGTACTCAATTAGATACGTGCTTTTACGTTAATTGCCATTTCCCTGCAATTTTATAATCTAATTTAAAACTTATTGTTGACTTTGTAAATTTATCGCGCGAAAGCAAGCCAATCAATCCCCTAAAACAGGGATTTTTCAGTAAAAATCCTGGCGTGAAATAACAGCTTTAGTAACAAGGAAAATTGCAGGTCAAATTTTGCCATTTGAAAAAATGGCAATTTAGAAAACGTGAGTGATCAGCCATTTCTGCTCACCACTCACATTTCACGTTTACAACTTAATATTTCAGCACAATATAGCCCGTCTTGTGCTTAGCAACCCCATTCACATTATAATCAAGTGCATAAAAATAAGTTCCGGGCATCTGCATTGTGCCGGTTTTGTTGCTGTGCCCATCAAATACTTTTGAAGTGTTGTCATAGCCCTGTGCTTCAAAAACCAGTGCGCCGTTACGGGTGATAATGGTCAATTTATTTTCAGGATAAGCAGCAATGCCATCAATTACAAGGAAATCATTGATACCGTCGCCATTTGGGGAAAGGGCCTGGTGTACCATTATACCATCGTTTTCGAAGCTTATCGCTGGTGTTTGTTCAACAGATATTAACTCATTGAGGCTGTTTACCATCCCCCCGGCCCTGGTTACGACGATAGAATAGGTTTCGGTCGTTATTCCATTCTGGGCGGTGACCACCGTATTGATTGTATTGGAGCCAATTGCCAAAGCAATGCTGCCCGATGCCGTTCCGGATGTTACTGCTACGCCGTTTACTTTTATTGTAGCAGTTGGATCAACAGTGGTTGCTGTTACGGTTACCGATGCGGTGGCATTGCTGACCGAGGTGGTATATGTTACGGTGCTGCCCACTGTACTGGTATGGGTTAGTGTTGAAGCTGGTGTTAGTTTGATACTACTCAGCAGGTCATTACCTGATGGCGCACGGGTAACCGTTATGGTATAAGTTTTAGTGGTGACGCCATCCTGGGCGGTAACTTTAGTAGTAATAGTATTAGGGCCAACAACCAAAGCAATACTGCCGGAAGCCGTTCCTGAACTTACTGTAGTCCCGTTTACCATTACCGTGGCTGTGGCGTCACTGGTGGTTGGTGTTACTTTTACCGATGCGGTGGCATTGCTGACAGATGCCGAATAGCTGTATGTCCCTGTTGCAAACACGGGGCTTAGTGTGCCGGTACTGATAGCAAGCTTCGCAAGGGCCGCATTTGTTGATTTAGCCCTTGTTACGATGATAGCGTAGGTTTCTGTGGTTGTGCCATTTTGAGCTGTAACTACCGTGTTGATGGTATTGGGGCCGACAGCTAAAGTAATGCTGCCGGACGCCGTTCCCGAGGCTACGGCTACACCGTTAACTTTTATTGTAGCAGTTGGATCAACGGTGGTTGCTGTTACAGTTACCGATGCAACCGCATTGCTGACAGATGTGGTATACGTTACGGTGCTGCCCGCTGTGCCCGTATGGGTTAGTGTTGAAGCAGGCGTTAGTTTGATAGCGCTCAACAAGGCATTGGACGATGCTGAAGAACCGTATAAATCACTTTCCCAAACACCCCTGCCATAAGTGGCCGCCCTGATTTTACCAGTCGGGTAATATATATGCAAAGCCCTAACCGCGTTATTTGGTAAATTGGTCATGAACGGTTTCCAGGAAGACAGTGTATTGTCAAAATAATATGCGCCTATATCTGCGCCAAGGTACAAGGCGTCGGTCGAACTCCCATTAACATGAATAATCGTGTTAACCGGCAAATTTGGCAAACCTGCGGACATATTGGTCCAGGTAGTTCCACCGTTAATAGATTTATATACTTTATCCGGCGCACTATATCCCGAATAGGTTATCCAAACTATATTAGGGTTCGTGTTTGAAACGGTAACATTTGAAAATGCCGCAGTGGCTGGTAATGTCCCGGTTATATCTGTAAAAGTAACACCCGAATTGATTGATTTCGAAACTGCATCCTGCTTTACGGCATAAATTATTGCGGGATTACTTGGCGCAATGACGAACTCGGTAATGGAACCGGTACCCGGAGGGGTTCCCAAAGCCGTCCAGTTGGCCCCTTTGTCAACAGAACCGTATAGTGTTGGCGTACCTGCCACATAAAGTTTGGCAGACGTAACCGGGTCCTCATGCCAGGTGCTGTAGAAATCAAATACACCTCCTGACCCGGTTAGCGGCAGCCCTGTTTGAATGGGGTTAAATGTAACGCCGCCATCGTCCGAACGCTCAAAATCACCCTGAACATACTGCGCATATATGGTGTTGTTGTTGGTATAGTCTATAAAACACTGGCCGCCATCTCCACCAAAAATATTATGCCATGCTGATCCTATTTTCAAATTGGTTCCGTTATCCTGCTCCCCGTCGACCAAAGTCGTAGCTACGTTTGCCGACAGGCCAATTCCAACTACCTGACTGATGGATAAATTGTGGCTTATATCTGTCCATGTGGTGGCGTTGTCAGCCGATTTAAAAATACCTCCGTCGTTGCACGAAAAAATAGTGGTGCCGCTGCCGGGCAAATAATCAAGATCATGTACATCTGCATGTACAATGCCTGCATCCCATGCAGTTTTATTGGTCCAGGTAGTGCCACCATCTGTAGATTGCCAATGATTTATGCCTCCAACTGTCACCAGTTCAGCGTTAGTTGGCGATGCAACGATTGACAAATCGTAAAAGGCCTGGCCATAAGTTATATCTGAACCATCAGCATTTGAGCCTAAAATATTGGGGCTTGATGAACGGAGTGTAAAAGATGCGCCGCTGTTAGTTGAGCGATACATGCCAAGAAGTGAATTATCAGAAGCCTTGCCGATTAATGCATAAACATATCCTGTATTACCTGGTGTAACCGCTAATGAAATCCGAACTACAGAAGCTGATGAAGGCAATCCGGCGGTTACCGGCGTCCAGGTAACTCCGTTATCGGTGGATTTTGAGAAAATAGTACCTGAAACATAAACCGTATTTGGATCGCCGGGCTTAAATTTCATATCTTTTAAAACGTCGCCGATTTCGGTTTGCGTAACCGTTGCCCATCCATCTGTCGTTCTGTACACCCCGTTACTGGTAGCAACGAGCTGGATCAGCGGATTTGCTGGATCCATCAGGAGCTTGGAAATTGTAACTCCGTCAGACGGCAAAAAGGAGAGGGTTGTTGGATTCCATGTAGTACCGCCATTAGTTGATTTCAAAACGCCGATAGAGTTTCGGTCCCCTTCCAGGTCGCCCGTAGCGAGGTACATGTTATTCGTATTGGTTGGATCGATAGCAAGGTCTGAGCATCCGATTACGCTTAAAAAGTCGGTATTGGTTGTCCAGGTTGTTCCGGCATCGGTGGACTTCCATAGGCCGCCGTCGGGTGTCCCGATAAACATGGTATTTGAATTGCCCGGCAAAAACCTCAAAAAGTTTACCCTTCCGGTGCCTGTATTGCCCCCTGTAGGTTCGCCTATTGGTCCCAGG